>JAEEGL017295246.1_pt1 | contig 16178 bp, 13 predicted proteins | sample 9134231 | NCBI WGS metagenome assembly JAEEGL01 (sample SAMN16246548, study PRJNA631951) | gut metagenome | biome: gut microbiome; feature: rumen; material: fiber-attached | host: Bos | place: Iran: Karaj | collected 2018-10
CCTATTATGCAAGTTGAAGATGAAGAATACGTATTACGTCCAATGAATTGTCCTCATCATATGGTAATATACGGAAATGAATTACATTCCTATCGTGATTTACCTTTAAGAATTGCTGAAATAGCAAGAGATTGTCGTTTTGAGACTAGTGGATCACTAAAAGGAATTGAAAGAGTTAGAACTTTCTGTCAAAATGATTCACATATTTTCTGTACTCCAGATCAAATTGAATCTGAATTTAAAAATGTTGTTGAATTAATTCTTGAAGTATATAAAGAATTAGGAATTAAAGATTATAAGTTTGAGTTATCTTTGAGAGATCCTGAAGATAAGAAAAAATATCATCAAGATGATGAAATGTGGAACAAAGCAGAAGATGCTTTAAGAAAAATCATGAATGATATTGGTGTAGAGTATGAAGAAAAGATTGGTGAAGCTGCTTTCTATGGACCTAAGTTAGATGTTCAAGTTAAACCAGCTGTAGGTAATGCATTTACTTTATCTACTTGCCAAATTGATTTCTGTTTACCAATGAAATTTGATTTAGGATATATTGCTCCTGATGGTTCTAAACAAACTCCAGTAGTACTTCATAGAGCAATATTTGGATCACTTGATAGAACTATTGCATTCTATTTAGAAGAAACTAAAGGATACTTACCAGCATGGCTTGCACCAGTACAGGTTCAAATTATTCCTGTTAATAGTGAATATCATTTGGAATATGCTGAAGAAGTATATAGCAACTTAAAGAAAGCTGGATTTAGAGTTTCACTAGATTCAAGAAATGAAAAACTTGGTTATAAGTTAAGAGAAGCTGTTATTAAGAAAACTCCATATATGTTAATTTTAGGTCAAAAAGAAGTTGATGCTAAATCTATTTCATATAGGAGAGCAGATAATGAAGAAACTATTAATGTTTCATATGATGAATTTGTAGAATTATTACAAAAAGATATCGCTGAAAAAAGACGTATAGACAAATAAAAAAAAGACTCTTGGAATGAAGGGTCTTTTCGTTTGTGAAAAATTGACAAAATCTTGGCATTTTGTTTGACCTTGACTTAAAAAAATAGTATTATTATTTTATAAGAGTATATATGCATAAGGTATGTGGATATTCTTAAAGAAGGAAAAAAGTGGTTATACAAAATAATATGAAGGAGGTGTTTGTATGGCAATGAATTATAATACTGCTGCGTTAGGAAATTTATCTCAAAATTTTACAGACGATGCATCTACTTTCGATGGATTGATGACTGAGATATTTGCATCTATTGAAGCTATGGGAACTAACTGGAAAGGTACTGTTTATAATCAATTCAAAACAAAAATGGAGACATTTAGAGATGGTTCTTTTGCTGAAATAAAGAGCGAATTGGATGCTTGGGGTGCTAAATTTGGTGATGCTCGTGATAAGAGTAGTACATTAACTGAAAACTTAATATCACAATGGTAGAAAGGAAGATAAAAAATGGAATATAGAAAAATATTTTTTGAAGGTGATGACCCTACAGGTGGTGGAGAATCAGAAATAATTGATGATCAAAAAATGGTTACAGAGTGGACTGTTGCTATGGGAAAAAAAGATGCTGCAAAACTATTGTTTGATTCTTTAATTGATACAATAAAAACTAAAATTGGTGAAAGTGATGGAGCTGCTTATGGTGGTGACACTAAAGCTATTATTACAAAGTTCAATAATTTAGTAACAAAATTTGATGATGAGTTTGTTGCTGTTATGAATGATCAAGATCAAAAATTAGCAACTGCAACAGATTTATATAAAGGTTATCAAGCATCAATGGATTCAATATTTAGTGGTGGGGAATCTGGACCTGTAGTAAAACCAGGACAAAGTGGTGCTCATGCATCTACTACTGGATTCTATGCAACTGAAAAATAATAAATTACTGCATTATTTTTAATGCAGTATGATATAAAAGAAAGAAATTCTTTCTTTTATATCATACTTGGAGTGATAGGAGTTGAAGCAATATGGATTACAATTTTGCTGTTGATTCAGAAAAAATTGATACATTAATCGAATATATTAATGGGAAAATAACGGCTATTGAAACGATGCGTGATAATTTACTTGATAATGGTACTTATCCTGTTAATACTTTAGACACTGCTGGTATTTGGAAAGGTACTGTTTACGAAGCTTTTAGAGACGGAGCCGAAAATGGAGGAGCTAAAGTAAAGGAGTCCTTAGATAATTGTATAACTCAGTTGAAGAATTATGTTGCTATTTTAACAGCAGCAAAAACTTCTTCTTCTAAAATATTTGAAGGAATTAGCTGAGGTGAGTTAGATGAAAATAAGAAGTATTTTTTTCGAACAAGATGCTGGAGGAACTACTTGGGGTAACGGAGAAGATGAATTCATTGATTTTGAAAAAATGAATACTGTACTTCAAACTTGGGAAGGTTATTATGATGAGTTTTATAAAGCATTTAATGACATCGATATTGAAGTTAGTAAAGTTGTTAATGTTTCACCTCAATCTTGTATTTTTGGAGATTTAGGAAACTCTATTTATTCAGCTTGGGAAGAAAAGTGTCTACCTTGGAAACAGGTATATTTTGTTTTGCGTAAAATGAGTGCTACTGTTATTGAGAATATTCAATTGTATAAGGGCTATCAAGAATACATGAATGATCATGATGATTCTACAAAAATTGATGGTACTGATATTACAAGAGAAGTTGATCCAACTAAGAATGATGCTGAAAATGCTAGAACTCTTGCTGCTATAACTGAAGGTATGACAACAGTTGATGGAAAACCAATTGCAATAAGTGAAGATGGTAAAGTTACAATAGATGGTCAAGAATATACTGTTACTACTGATAAAGATGGTAGAGTAACAGAAGTAATTACTCCTGATGGAAAGAAAATTACTCCTCAGAGTGTTGTTCCTGAAGGTTATGGTGACAGTGGTGCAACTGTAAAAAGCACGGAAGATTGTGGTACAAGTCTTGTTACTCCTGATTATCCTACTACTAAACCAATTGATACAGATAAGAGTGGAGATACTGCAGCTGCCGAATTATGGGCTAGTGCTTCTCAAACTAGGGATAGTGTTAATGAAACAATATCTGTATTGGAAGATGTACTTTGGCAAATGGGAGTTAATCCAGATTGTCCAACGATGTTTTATCCTGAAGCTGATGATGTGACTAGACAGGTAATAGATACATATCAGCAATATCAAAGCATTGCTTATACACTTGACGGTGAATTGGAAAGTGGAGTTGGTCATATAGATGGAGTGTTTACGACGGCTCTTCCTACAGGCAGAGATAATGGAGAAGTGGATGGTGTTCAAGTTCCGAAGAATGGTGCCTTTGGTGGTGACCAAGGAGCTCTTGAAGCGGCACAAGCAAAAGGAAATAGTATTAATGAACAAATCGCTGCTACACCATCACTAAGTGATTTGGATGGAATGCTGACAGATGCAGGATATCCGCCTTTAGCTGATATTGCTGCTAGTTCAGAATATAGTGATTATTATTGATAGTTTTGTTTGGAGGTTTTTATAATGGGAAGTAATACTGTTACTAGTTATTTAAGAAGAAGAGTTGATGCTTTATCTAGTATTAGAGACCAAATGACAGGTGTTTTAAATGATAAACTAACTAGTGATTTGGTTGTTGATGATCAAGGAAAATATACTGGTATTAGAGATAAAATTGTTAATGAGGTAAATAATTTAGGAACAACAGTTAATAATTTAAATGCTTATATTGATAAATGTGAAAATATGAATAAAAATTGGTAGAAGGGAGGAACCCTATAGTGAAATGTATTACTAATAAAGATAATCTTTCTGAAGCTCATAAAGCGATGGTCGGAAGTGATTATGGTGTTAAATCGTTCGAAAGAAGAATATCTGAACAATTGGAAAATATTCGAAATAATTCCGGAACAGATAAGCACATTGACCGTTGGGATGAACGAGTTTATAAAGAAGGTTATGGCTCTGAAGGTGAAGAAGGATATGTAGAAGGATATAATTATCAAGCTTTCGCTGCAGCATATAATTCTAATATAGATAATATTAATACTGAAGGCGAAAACGCAAGAAGTATTTGTACAAATCTTTTTAATGCTTTGCAGGAACTTAGAGCCCTTGTTACCAATATAAATAATTATGAGACCGATGCTGAAGTTACTGCTGCTATAGAGACTCTTGAGAAAACTGGTGAAGAATTGGGAGATAGTGAATATGGTGAAATAAGCTATTATTCTTCTGATGGTGAAGTCGGCTCTCCTGGAGGTGGAAGTCCTGGAACAGGTGGTGGTGATCCAAGCCCTTCTCCTGGTTTAGAGGATTCAACTGGTGATTGGGATAATTTAAAAGATGAAGTTGATCCTGCTGAATTTCCAGGCTTGGGAGATGACGATGGACCAGGTACAGATGATCAAAAAGATGATGACGATCCTACAAAGAAAACTGGTTTAGACGATAGTGATGGAACAGGTCCTGATGATCAAAAAGATGATAAAGATCCTACGGATAAAACTGGTTTAGATGATAGTGATGGAACAGGTCCTGATGATCAAAAAACTGATGATAATGATCCTGCGAATAAAACTGGTTTAGGCGAAGGCGATGGCGAAGTCAGTAGTACAAAAGATAATGAAGATCAAGCTACTGGAGCACAGTTAGTATCTACTAGTGGAAATATGGTTGGAGATTTGACCGATGAAGGCGGAGGTTTAAATCTAGAAGATGTTGCTGCGTGGGGTGCTGCCGGTGCTACAGCAACGATGCTTGGACTTACTAACCTTGGTAAAGATGAAAATGGAAATGGAACAAGTTATTTAGAAAATCTTGCTACAGGACTGGATGATGATAGAACATTACCTGATCAAGGATTAGACGTGTTTGAACATCCGGATTATACTGGTACTAGTAGTGGACAAGCTCAATTAGCAAATGGTAAAGGTTGGAGTTCTTATGAAGATGCAGTTGCTGCTGGATATGGCAATGATGTAATGAGTGAAAATGAATTCCTTACTGCTAAAGCTAATGGAGATCCTAGTTTAGCTGGATATGATAGTTATCAAGACTACTTAAATGATATGTATGCTCAACATGTTGGAAACTTTGGCTGGAGTTCATATGATGATGTTTTGGCCGCTGGACTTGGTGGAAATGTAATGTCAGAAGGAGACTTCTTAACTGCCAAAGCTAATGGTGATTTAAGTTTAGCTGGATATGATAGTTATCAAGATTACTTAAATGATATGTATGATAAATATATGAATAATGGTGTTGGTGCATTTAATGCACAAGGTCTAAATGAACTTGGAATGGGCGATGAAAATCAAACAAGTTTCGGAGCAGGTCTTGGAGCGTTTGCTGGTGCTGGTTTAGCCGGTGCAGGAGCTGCTGCTGGATTCATGGCTTATGAAGATGCTAATGGCGGAGTATTTGGTGATGAAGGCTTTGTTGGACCAGACGGACAATATCATAGTGGCAAGAAGACAATTAATGATATTTTCTTCGGCGTAGTAGATGAAACTGATGAAGAAGAAAAGAAGAAACAATCATTAAGAGAAAAGATTGCTCTATTGACTACTACAGGTACATCTCTTGCATCTTTAACAACATTTGGCTTTGCTAATGCTGGTATAATTGCACCGTTATGGTTTACAATTGCAATATTATTATTTGCTATAGCACTTCTATATTTCAATTTAGTTAAAGATCAGAAGAACAAACGTAGAGAAGAATTAGAAGCATATAAAAAAGTATCTGTAAGAAGAGGATTCTTCAATCAAAATAATGTTCAAGAGACAACTTCATCAAATCAAGTTGACTGGGTATTATTTGGAATGATACTTTTATCAACATCTGCATTTATTCTAAAAACATACGATGTAATATCTTGGTTATTATTCTTAATATTATTGATATTATTCATTTTAATAATTGTAGCTTATGTAATATTGAAGAAGAAACTAGGTGAAAATAATAATGGGGTGCCTTATTAAAAATAAGGTACCTTTTTTATTGTATTTATTTTAATTTTAAGATATAATTTTGTATAGAATAGGGTGCGTGGCCGGTATGAAAATAATGCTAATGGATGCTTCAAAATTGGTTAACCTTGTTTTGCCAAAGGATGTCTTTGGTAATTACTGGATAGTAAACGATCGTAAAGATAATTTAGTTAACGTTGAAGCAGTTGATAACAACTGGGTTTTAAAAAGTAATAGTGAAGTAAAAGTTTTTCGTAACGGTACTGCCGTAGAGGAAACTTTATTAGAAGAAGAAAAGTTTTATACATTAAAAAACGTAATGCAAGGTGAGAGTTACGTTATTTATACATGCCCTGTTTATGATGCTGACGCATTCCAACTTATTGTTAATTTAAATTCAGCTCAAGGACTTACTTCTTGGTATATTGGTAATAATGGTGGTGCTAATAATGGTCCTGCATTCGCTAATATTATTTCTTATGAGCAACCAGGTATAGCAAGAAATCAACTTAAATTAACTTACAATAATGGTCAGTACATTGTTAATAATATTAATCCTCAAATACCTATGTATGTTAATGGTATTCCATGTGAGGAAGCTGCCCTAAAATATGGTGATTCTATTTTTATTTTAGGTTTAAAATTATCAATTGTAAGAGATATATTTTATATAAATAATCCAAATAAATTAGTTAAATATGATTCAGCTATGTTCCAATTAAGATCAATTCCTAATTTAGATTATTCAAAAATATCTAAGGAACCAGATCCAATAATTGAAATGTACAAAAAAGATGATTATTTCTTAAAACCTCCGAGATTCGATGAAAGAATTGAAGATAAGACATTAGAGATAGATCCACCACCACAAGCGCAAAAACAAGAAGAAATGCCTGCCATTTTAACTATGGGTTCTATGATGATGATGGGTATGTCATCTATGATGTCTGGTGTTATGACTTTATCTAGTGTTGTTAAGGGAGAAACAGAAGTTTCGGCTGCTGCACCTTCACTTTTAACTGCTGGTGCTATGTTAGTTTGTATGTTAGTTCTTCCACAGATTACGAAAATGTATAATAAACATAAAAAGAAAGTTTATGAAAGAAAAAGACAAGCTAGTTATAGTATGTATATCAGTAAGAAGAGAGAAGAATTCTTATCTGAATTAAAGAAAGAACAACAAATTTTAATTGAAAAATATATTCCTTTAAAGGATGTTGGAGATATTATCCTTTATAAGAAACGTAATTTATGGGAGAAGAATCCAGATGATTATGATTTTTTGTCTCTTCGTTTAGGAATAGGATCTATTCCACCATTCTTTACTGTTAATTATCCTGATGAACACTTCTCAATGGAAGATGAAGATAATTTGATGGAGTATGTAAGAATCTTGGAAAAGGAAACTGCTGAGTTAACTAATGTTCCAGTTACATATTCATTTGTTGATAAATATTTAACTTCTGTAATTGGTCCAAGAGAAGTCACAGAGCCTTTCTTAAGAGGTTTATTATTACAAGTATTTGCATATCATGGATATGATGCTTTAAAAGTAGTTGTTTTAACGAATTCAGAGAATGCTAAGTTCTGGGATGATGTTAAGGATGCTCCATATTTCTGGGACGATCATCGTCAAATGCGTTTCTTTGGTACTAATATAGATGAAATTAATACTATTAGTGCATATTTTGAAGAATTGTTAAATAGTTTAAAAGATGCTAATGAAAGTAAGAGTAGTTCTGCTAGAGAAGAATCTATAAAACTTTCTACTAGATATTTGATAATTGCAGATGATATAGATTTAGTTAGAAATGCTGCTATTATTAGAACATTATGTGAATCAACTGAATATATTGGTATTAGTTTGTTAATATTTACTGAAAGATTAAATTCATTACCAAATGAAGTTGAACACTTTATTTCTGTTGATGAAAAGACTGGTGGAATTTTTGAACGAGTATTAACAGATAGTAAAAGAATTAATTTTACACCAGATTTCATGTTAGCATCGCTTGAAAAATATGCTTATATTATTTCAAATATTCCGATTGCTATTAATGGTGGTAAGTTCCAATTACCAGCAACATATTCTTTCTTGGAAATGTATAATGTTTCTAATGTTAATCAATTGAACTGTTTATCAAGATGGAAAGATAGTGATCCTATTAATTCATTGTCTGCTCCAATTGGTATTAATGAATATGGTGAACCGTTTAAATTAGATTTACATGAAAAAACACATGGACCGCATGGTTTAATTGCTGGTATGACTGGTTCAGGTAAATCAGAGTTTATTATTACATTTATTTTATCGATGGCTGTTAATTACCATCCATATGAAGTACAATTCGTACTTATCGACTACAAAGGTGGAGGTTTAGCAGGTGCTTTTGAAAATAGAGAAACAGGTCTTAAGTTACCACATTTAGCTGGTACTATTACAAACTTAGACGTTTCAGAGATTAATCGTTCTTTAGCTTCACTTCAAAGTGAGTTAAAGAGACGCCAAGCAGAGTTTAATAAAGCAAGAGATAAAGTTGGTGAATCAACTATTGATATTTATAAATATCAACGTATGTATCGTAATGGTCAAGTAGAAGAACCTATTTCACACTTGTTTATCATTTCCGATGAGTTTGCCGAGTTGAAAGCTCAACAACCTGATTTCATGGACGAGTTAATTTCTACAGCACGTATCGGACGTTCTTTGGGTGTTCACTTGATTTTGGCTACACAAAAACCGAGTGGTGTAGTTAATGATCAAATCTGGTCAAACTCTAAATTTAAAATATGTTTGAAGGTTCAAGATAGATCAGACTCTCAAGAAATGATTAAGAGACCTGATGCAGCTTCATTAAAAGAAACTGGACGTTTCTTCTTACAAGTAGGTTATGATGAATACTTTGCTTTAGGTCAATCTGCGTGGACAGGTGCTCCATATTATGAATCTGACGTTCGTAAGAAAAAAGTTGATAATACAATTACATTTGTTGATAACTTAGGAATGCCTATTAAGGTTGTAGATGATGGAAAATCTAATACAGCTGGTGTATTAAAAGGTGAAGAATTACCTAACATTATGAAGTATTTAGTTGATATTTCTAAAAAAGAAAACATTCATGTTAGACAATTATGGTTAAATGCTTTACCACCAGTTATATATTTAGATGGATTAAAAGAAAAATATGGATTTAAGAAAATCGATTGTGATATCAATCCAGTAATTGGTGAATATGATGCACCGGATTTCCAAAAACAAGGATTACTTACTGTTCCAATAACTAAAGGTGGTAACTGGATTTTCTATGGTATGGCTGATAGTGGAAAAGAAGAAGCAATTAATTCATTAGTTTATTCTATGATTAGTACATATTCTGTTTATGAGTTGAATTTATACTTATTAGATTTTGGTGCTGAGACTTTAAAACTTTACCGTAAAGCTCCACAAGTTGGTGATGTTATCTTACAAAACGATCAAGATAAAGTAACTAATTTATGGCGTATGATAATGGAAAAGATAGCAAGTCGTAAGAAAATGTTTGCTGATTATGGTGGTGACTATATTTCTTATTCTAAAGCGACCGGAAAAGTTCTTCCAAATATAGTTGTAATTATTAATGGATTTGAGTTATATAATGAGAACTATGGAGATGCTACTTTTGATATCTTGTCTACTATGACTCGTGATTGTCAGAAATATGGTGTATTTTTCATTATGACTTCTAATACATCTAATGGTATTAGATCAAGACTTGCTCAATATTTACCAAATCACTTAGTTTTCCAAATGAATGATAAATATGATTATTCATCATTGCTTGCAAGAACAAAAGTTGTACCATCACCAATACCTGGTCGTGGTTTATGTAAATTAGATGGAGTGTACGAGTTCCAAGCAGCTGTTCCTGTGGAAAAAGATACTTTAAATACTTTTATTTTAGAAAAAATTAAAGTATTACAAACTCAATTCCCACAATCAGCACCTAAGGTTCCGGTACTTCCTGAAGTTGTTACATTAGCTGATGTATCATCTGATTTAAAAGGAATGCAAGCTATTCCAATTGGTATCGAAAAGGAATCATTACGCGTTCGTTCATTAGATTTAACAAGAGATACTGTTACAATGATTACAGGATCTGAATGTGATGGTGAATTTAAGACTGTTAACAGCATGATTTTAAAGGAATTAGCAAGTACTTTAAATACAAATTGTTATGTATATGATGCAGAGAAACTATATAGTGATGGGGTTTCTGGTGTTTCATATTTTGATACTAATTTACTTGAGAACTTTAAAAAATTTGGTCAGATAGCATTTGATATGAATACTAAGTATAAAGATGCTGGTTTTGATCCTAATTCTTTAAAGGATGATGCAGAAATTGTTTGCGTTGTTATAGGTTTAGAGAAGTTTAAAACTATATTAGGTGCAGAATTTGATGGTGCATTTAGTGGATTAGTTTCGATGGTTAAAGGAATGCCTAAAGTAAGCTTTATAATTGTGGATACATGTGATAACATGAAGAAACATGAATTTGAAGCTTGGTATAAAGATACTCTTTCTGGAACTAAGGGAGTATGGATAGGTAATGGTATTTCTAACCAATATACATTAAAATCTTCTTTAAGTTCTCGTGTACTTTCTGCTAAAATTGATAAATACTTTGGTTACTATGTTGATGGTAATACAACTGTACTTGTTAAATTTATTTCAGAAGCTGGAGAAGAAGAGGAAGAATACGAAACATTATAAAAAAGACATTTACTTGTCTTTTTTTTTGCTGTTGTTTTTTACTTTCATTGACTTGATTTTTATTTTACTGTATATTTTATGTATAAGAGTATAAATAGTAGGGTGGATTATTGGTTGAAAATGGTCTACGTATAGAGGAGGATTCTTTATGAAAGACGATATTAGAGTGCAATCTATAGATGAATGGGGAATATCTATTCATTCATTAAAAGAAGCAAGAGATTTAATGGAACTAGCTGGAAACGAAATGAGAAAAATTGTTTCAAATTCCTTAACTCAAACTGGTATTACTGGTGCCACAGGAGCAGCAATATTGAAAGCATATGAAGAAGATGTTTTGGTGACAATTAAAAATTTTATTTTGGAAGTTGATTCTTTTATTAAAAATAATGAAAGAGCTAAAGAATTGACAGAAGGTTCTATAACAAAAATAAGAAATAGAGTAAAAGCTGTAAAAGATTATGGCCAAAATCGTAGGGAACCAATGTAAGGGGGATAGAGATATGAAAATAGGTTTTAATTCTTCAGAAGCAGTTCAACAGTTAAAAGATATTATTTCTCAGAATGTTGAAATGACAGAAATATTTAATAAAGCAAGTAAAAGTATTGCTGATGCCTTTAATGATGGTGGAGAAGTTCTTGCAGGAAGAGTCGGGGCTGCATGCGCTAGCTGTTGGGGAGACGGAAGCGATGAGTATTTTAAAAAGAAATTGGTTTATGAAACCGAGAAATTTTTGTTTGATAAAGTAGAAAAAATTATTGGTTTAAGTAATGAATATACTACTTCTACACAAAATTTTTATAATAATGGAATGAAAGCATAAACTAAATAACAAAAAAACGGAGTGATATTATGGATTTAATGGTTGATAAGGACAAATTAATGGAATTGATTCGAACCCTTGATGATGCTAGTGGTGTTGTTGAAAATAACACAGATACTATTTATCGCGGAATAGATGCCATGGAAGGATCTTGGTCAGGACCAGAATATGATGATTTTAAAACTAAAGCAGGTGAATTTAGAAATTACTTTGCAAGTATGTCGGATCAATATAAAGTAATGTCACAGTTTTTAATATCTGATATTAAAAATGAAGTTATATCTGACTTCTTCAACGCGATAGAAGAAGCATATAACGAACTTGGAGGTAGTTAGAATGTTATTTGTAGTTAGAAAACCATGTTTTAAGGTTTATGATGGTGATAGAACATCTCCTGTAAATTCAACTCCAGAAGTTCCTCAAGATCTTAATCTTCCTAATATTCCTAAAAAAGGTGATATTGCTTATAATGCTGAAGGAATGGCTGTTGCTGCTCAGTTTATTAGTCAATCTTTTGATGTTTTTAAAACGACATGTGAGCAAATGACTGAGCAATTTGATTCTTATATACCTGGGGATGCAATAAAGTCGCCTACGTTTTCTCAAAACTTAAATAATTTATGGCATGAAACTGTTGATGATGGATTGGTAGATTTCATGAACAATTATAATGAATGGAGCGACGTAATTTCTTTAGTTAATGCTACTGGTGCTGATTTAACTGATGAAGCTACGGCTATTTATGCTAGTGATGGTCTAGCTGGTGAAGTTGTTGAAGGCCTTGGAGCAGCAACGATGATGAGGTTATTAGATGCAGTAGGAGGAGTTAATTTAACTTTAGAGCAACAGCAAAATGTTGATGCAATAACGGATATAAACATTAGGTATAATACTGATACAGCAAGAAAGAATAGAGAGTACTATGAGTCATACGGTAATTTGAGTCCGGAAGAACAAAGAGCAGTTGATAAATTGAACCAAGAAGCTGCTGATTCACATTATAGATTTTATGAATTATATAGATCAGGAGAAGATAATTCAGTTGGTTCTAATGAAACCATGGCATTATCTCAGAATCCAGATGTAGTTAAATTGATGGAAGAAAGATATGCTAGCGAACATAAAGATGAAAAACAATAGAAGGATAGTGGTGTAATATGAGCGCAGGAACAATTAGTTATGATAATGGATATACAGCTAAAGACAAAGCTGACCAGTTACTAAATGGTGATGCGGCCATTAATAAAATAAAATTAGATAGTTCGGTTATTCTTTGTAGTGGAGGAAGTGCCTTAGATTTTGAAACTGCATTTAAAACATTATATGATGATACAACAGAAAAATTAGAATCAATAATTAGTAGAATGGGAACAGCATTAACAAACATGGAAAACGCTGATAATCAAATGGAATCTGATACAAAAGCAGGTTTGGTTGCTATGTTAATGGAATAGTTTATGGCAGATTTTAATAAAGTAGAAATGGATACCGCAAAAATAACTGAATTTAAAACTAATTCTGATAATTCTTTTAGTGTTGTTGAAGAATTGTTGGATTATACTAATCAAATGTATGATGCAGCTAAAGCCCACTATGATCATTGGGTTTCAGCTAAAAGTTCATACATAAAAAAACACAAAGAGACAATTAGTGAAGATGATCAAAAATACTATAAAACAAATAGTTTAACTGGAGAACAAACTTTTAATAGTTTTTTGTTTAATAAAGATAGTTTAGCAGCTCAATCCGCAGCTGAAACTTGGGTTGATAACTATATGAAACTTTACAACAGTAACTTATCAGATTTTAAAAAAGATGTTGAGACAGTAAAAAACAATATTGAAAAAATGAAAAATTGTGCTCAAAAGCTATGTGATGCTGTAACGGAATTTGAAGCACAATCTATAACTGCTAGTAGACTTGATAAAGCTAGACAAGAATTAATTGATCAAAGAGGTTTAGCAAATCTAAGTGGTGTAGATTATGATACAGAAGGCTTTGAGAACCTTCAGTATAAGGGTGGCAAAGACGGCGTCGACGCTATGGTTACCGGTGAAGATGGCGAAAAGAAAAGAGCAGCAGATGGAATTAAACAAGGTTTTGATTTTACAACAACAACAACTAGTACAGCTACAGCTGTAGCCGCTTTAGGAGATCGTAGAGGTTGGACTCCTGAACAAACGAGAGATGTACAACGTAGACAGGTTGAATATAATTATAGAGCATCACAAAGAAATTATGAGGCTGGTTATTATGATACAGGTGGAGATACTAAAACAAAAACTAGAGAGATATATGAATCTGTATTTAATGAACCATATACACCTTCGAATGTTCAAAATAGATTAGATGCACTTCGTCAAAGTTCTGGATTGACTCCAGAAGAAATAGATTTTATTGGTGCTTATATTGGTGCTGGGACAGGCTCTGGAGCTCTAGCACCTGTAAGTTCAGTATTATTAAGTGTTGATAAGGCACTAGATCCTTCGTATAGTCCTTTTGCAGGAGATGTTCGTGGTCCTTCATCAACCCCATCAGCTACACCATCTGGTGGATGCGGAGGTCGTGGAGGTGGATATACTCCATCTACACCAGCAGCTTTGGTAGGACATACAACACCTGCTGCTTTGGCAGGAGAAACTGCAGTGCCAGTTGCTACTCCTACGGCTGCTAATATTACAAGGGTTGCTGAACAATCAATTCCTGCACCGATTAAGACTAATGACGCTAGATCAATTGATCAACAAGCTAGCGAAATCTTCTATGGTAAAAACCCTGATCAGGTTGCTGCTGATAGAGCAAATGCATTATCAATTGTTGATAAAGCGTTCTCTGGAGAAGGTGTAGAAGACTTTAAAGAGGTATTAAAACAAGGTGGATTTGATGATGTTGATATCAACATTATTATGGATAATAAAGAAATTGCTGTTACAGCATATATCTTGGCTACAGAGAGTCAAAGTTTAACAGGAATTGCTAATCAACTTGCTACAGCTAATGGAATTGTTGGCTTTGATACAATGTATGATAACGGTCTATCTAGAATGAGTTTAGAAAATGGTCTTTCTCAATCTAAATTGATGGCAGAAGTAAATGAAGAAGTTCAAGATGCGAGAACTAATTTACAAAATGCTAGAAATAAATATAATGGTTCGGTTAAGAAAGCTAATGAATCAATTGATGAAGCTAATGATAAAAAAGAAAAAATGGAAGAAATCAAGAAAAGAATCATTAAGAAATCTGGAGAAGATCCTTCTAAGTGGGATGACGAGGATATTGAAGCATACAATAAAGCTATAGAAGAATATAATGAAGCTAATAAAGTAGCTAATGAAGCACATCGAGAAGCACTTGAAAATAAAGAGTTAATGGATCAAGCAGAAACTGATTATAATGAAACTCACGATAGAGTTGCAAATGAGTATTTGAAACAACATCAAGAAGCTCAAAAAGCTTCACAAGAAATGGCTGAGAATGGTGAAACAACTCAAGAACTTAATGAACATGAAAACGTTGAAGTTGAAAAAGTTACAAATGATCCTAATTCATTATCAACAGATGATATTGTTACTGATAGCGAAGGAAATGTAGAGATACAAAAAACAGAAGTTACCACAGAAACACCAGCAGAAGATACTTTCGTATCTCCTGGTGAAGAAAGTAATGTAGGAGTTGGACAATCTAGTGGTGGAGGTTCAACTGAAAATGTTGAAGTTGAAAGAAAATTAACAACAGATGATTTAATGGAATTATTTAATGATATTGAAGATGTTGCTAATGTTTCTTCTGAACAAAGAACACTAGATGCCGTAGATTTAAGTTCATTATCTTCTGAAGATAGAACTTTACCAAATCTTGGTCTTGGTTCTAACTCTACAGAAGTAGCTAATACTTCTTCTAGTGATAACATGGTTAGTCCTACAGAAGTAACTAATACTTCTTCTGAAGGTAATATGGTTAGTCCAACAGACGCAACTAATGAACTTGCCGAGGAAAGAATTCTTCCAGGCATGGGAATTGATAATTCATTTGATAATATTACTAATGTTAATGAAGTAAAAGCTATAGATCTTCCTGGTGTTGAAGTACCTGATAGTAATCATTTAGTAGGTTTTGTTGATAAAGCTGCAAATGATGCTCAAGAAAAGACAAACGATTTCCAAGATAATAAATTCAATGGAATGGGCGGTATGTCTATGAACATGAGTGGCTTAGGAACAGAAACAACCTATTCTGGTAGTTCAGGAAGTACGAATAAGACTGATACAAAAGAAACAAAAAATGAAGTTGAAGCTCCAAAAGAAGAAAAAGAACCTAAAACTGTTGCTGGAGTTCAAGTTGATGCTTCTGAAGAAGAAAGACATACTGATGGTGTTTTAGTAGGAGAAGAACATCCTGCAGCAGAAATATCAGAAGATGGAAGAAGCTTAGACTTCGTAGAAATAGAATAGAGGAGGGATAAGAATGAGAGAAAAGTATTTACCAATAGGAACAGTAGTATTACTAAAAGGTGGAAAGAAAAGAGCAATGATAACAGGATTTTGTTCAGTAGCTCAAGAAAACCAAGAAAAAGTATATGACTACAGTGGATGTGTATATCCAGA
>JAEEGL011188142.1_pt1 | contig 16177 bp, 13 predicted proteins | sample 9134231 | NCBI WGS metagenome assembly JAEEGL01 (sample SAMN16246548, study PRJNA631951) | gut metagenome | biome: gut microbiome; feature: rumen; material: fiber-attached | host: Bos | place: Iran: Karaj | collected 2018-10
CTTGAGCAAGACATCCTTTGATAATATTACCGTCTACCACAGGCTTCCCTTTGCTAAGATAAGAAATAAATATACTACTGCGATCGAGCAGCCTCCGATGCCGTCCGTTATTAATCAGGGCATTTGGATCGATATATTTCCGCTTGATGATGCACTGGATAATAAGAATTTCACTCCCCAGATGCTGGAGATGGAGAAGGAACTGTATGTTACGGTATTCGGCGCGCCGGAGATCAAGGAGTATATGATGTCTGATGAGTGCAACACTGTAATCCCCAAGTCAGATCTTAATGGTATCATGCAGCTCCCATATGCAGATCGCTATACAATGTATGAGCAGATGCTTATCTCTTTCATAGGAACATCAACCAAGTATTCCATTAAGTATTGCGAGATATTAGGCGGGTTACATCAGGTGATAGATAAGGAATACTATGAGGAGATCATAGAGATGCCATTTGAGGGGTATATGCTGCCGGTTCCGGCACACTACCATGAGGTACTGACGCATGTATTCGGAGACTATATGACTCCCCGCAGGGATTATGAACATCCGGCGATATTCAATCCTGATGTACCGTATACCGAGTACTTCAGACATCCGGAGAAATTCTCGGATATGCTTAATCTGGGGGCGGGAGAGTAGCAATACCGGGTGATCAGCATGGCGTTATGATCACATATAACAGGGAGAAAACAATCAAAATGAAGTTTGAAGAGAATTTCTTCAAGGGAGAAGAGAAGCTGGGATTCTATATCAGACCCATGATGAAACGAATGTGGGCCGTGGAGATGGAAGTTCTGTCCGTCATTGCAGATATATGTGACAGACACGATATCAGATGGTTTGCAGACAGTGGGACGTTACTTGGTACTATCAGACATCAGGGCTTTATACCATGGGATGATGATCTGGATATATCTATGCTGCGGAGTGACTTTGAGAAGTTCCTTAAGATAGCGCCTGCAGAACTGCCGGAAGGATGGAGACTGTTCAACGGAAGCCAGGATGCCAAACCGACAGGTATCATAACGAGAGTCATCAATACTGAAACAGTGTCCATAGAACCTGAATTTCTTGGGAAATATCATGGATGTCCGTATATTATAGGAGTGGACATATTCGTACTGGATGCTGTGCCGGATGATCCGGATGAGGATGAGATATTCAGAGCTCTGCTAACCATGGCGTATGACGTGTTTGGTAAGACTGATAATGCTATGCTGTTGCGAGACTGTCCGCCTGACGTAGTAGAAGAGACAGTTCAGCTCAAGGCAGCTCTTGATATAGATATCGATGATGGACTTCCGGTCAGAAGGCAGATACTTGTATTGGCGGATCAGATAGCATCTATCTATAATGGTACCGGGGCAGAAAATGTCACCATTGAACCATATTATGTAAACCGCCCGAAGGTCAGGATACCAGCCTCGTGTTATGATAATGCAACAATGATGAGATTCGAATGTATGGAAGTTCCTGTGCCTGCCGGATATGATACTATACTTCGTACCTGGTATGGAGATGAGTACATGACGCCCATACAGAGCAACCCACATCCCTCTCTTGATGAGTCCGAGAGACTGCTTAGACTGTATTATGCTCAAAGAGGGATGGAATTCCCAAAGGAGTTTGAGTGATCATTTTCTGAATTCGATCATATCCCTTCGGTCGTTAAAATCTTCTATAACTCCGACTATTGCAGCTGTTTCTTCCGGAGTGATATAACTGAGATTCTTGTGTAGTTCTATTGATTTCACGAATGATGCAATCATGTATCTGATGCCTTCGCCACTTAACTGGTAGAAGAACCGCTCATTCTTCTCTATATCCTCATATCTGACTTCGAAATAATCCGTCTTCCACCAGGGAGCCGGTACATATATGTATCCCTTGGTACCGGTGATCACCAGGTTTCCTTCTGACTTCGCACCCTTGCCGACACGCATACTGGCGATTCCTTTATCAAAAGTGAAATCCACCTTGGTGTATGCGTCCATGTTGAATTCTTTGTTCATGAAGTATGAGTATATCTTCTTATCGATGTAATCAGTTCCCATTAATTGAAATATGGGGAGTAGAGCTGTAACGCCCCAGGCACACATACTGTTCCAGGTCATCGAGAGATCTACATTCTCAGAATAAATGTTCCCGCTCAGACTGGTACATACCGAATCAACAGATATGATATCGCCGATCTTACCGCTTTGGGCGAGCAGGATCAGACGTTCATAGGCTGTTGAGTAGGCAGTCTTGATGCCTTCCATAAGAATGAGACCTATGTCATCGGCGATCTGTTTAAGTTCAGCGTATTGGTCTCTGGTGTATGCCCCCGGAGATTCACACAGGACATGCTTACCGGCTTTTAAAGCGTCTAAAGAATTCTGATAGTGGTTCTCAGGCATAGATGTTATGTATATCGCATCGGATGCCGCCAGTAGATCTGTATACGAATCGAAGATTATGGAAGAAGGGACATTTGAAGCAGCAATCTGAGAATATATGTTTTCACTCGCCACAAGCTTATAACTGCTGTCGTGGATCCTTCCGGTATCCGTGAAACCGGTTTTGATCCCGGTGTTAGAGTAAAACCCGACTATCTCTACTCCATTTACCAGTTTGGACTCGTTTACGAACTTTGATCCCGGAGAATCGTGACCTACTACGCCGATACGGACATGTTTGTGCTCGGAGCGAATCTGAGAACTGGAGATTCCCTCGGTTCTCGGCAGATATACAACTTTGCAGTATTCATTTAGATAATCGTACTTTCCAACCCAGTCAGAACCCAGCGTGAAGATATCGATGTTGCGCCTCTTGATATCATCGATCTTCTGACCTTCATACTCTTCAACTATGATCTCGTCAGCAAGCCCTGTCTCTCTTACGCCCTTGATGCGTTCCATCAGGGACTGAGTGTTATTGATCTTACCACGGGACAGATCGAAATCGTCGCTGGTCACACCCACGATCAGATAATCTCCTAACGCCTTGGCCCGCTTTAAGAGGTTTAAGTGTCCTATATGCAGTACATCGAAGGTTCCATAGGTGATTACTCTGGTCATGTGATGTTCTCCTTTGTGAGAAAATATATTATGATTTTATCACAAAATCTATTGTTATATAATTATTACAGTAAAAGTATTGATGACTACAGACGGAATATTTGATATTGTAGCAGTTTTATGTCATTTTTGGACGAATCAGTAAACATTTGATTCGGATCTACCGATATATACATTGTGTTATGAAATCTAACAGGATAGAGTAGTTGTAGTATTACATAGAGTGAGTTGACAAGAAACAAATATGAGTGAAGGACACACATATACGCCCGAAGAACTGAAAAGAATGCAGAACATCGGTCTCGAGATGTTGATCGAGGTTGACAGGATATGCAGAAAGTACGGCATCATCTATGAGTTGGATGGTGGGACGCTTCTTGGTGCAGTTAGATACAAGGGCTTCATCCCATGGGATGATGACGTGGATATCCGTATGATGCAGTCGGAATACGAGAGATTCCGTGAAGCATGCAGGACAGATCTGGATAAAACCAGATTCTTCCTTCAAGACTACTGCATAGAACCGTCGTACCGTTGGGGTTACCATAAGCTGGTCAGGAAAGGTACTGACTTTAGACGTATCGGGCAGGATATGCTTTCCATGCGTAGAGGGGTATTCCTTGATATATTTAATGTGGTTAATATGCCTGACCGTGAGCCGGCAAAAATCATTTTCAATACGGGTTGTTTTATAATACGCAAGATCAGTTACTCTCCGATCGGCGCTGTCAGAGAGAAGAACCCTTTGATTAGAATGATATATATGTTGTTAGCAAGGATTCCGGTTTCAGTAGTCCATGCCGGATACGAGATGCTGAATCGTGTATATGCAGGCAAACCATCTACACTTGTCAGAACTCCTGGCTGGCATTATAAGCAGGAGGACGAGGGGTATCTGCGCAGATGGATGGATGAAACCTGTGAAATGGAATTTGAAGGACATACATTCATAGCCCCTAAAGATTATGACGGATACTTAAGACACCTGTATGGTGAAGACTATATGGCACCACCCCCAATAGATAAACAGAAACCCGAGATCATGGCATCATATCTGGATCTGGGAGAGTGTGGACTATAGAGGGGCGTTCGACAATGACACCTGCATGGCAGGAGAAGGAGTTCAGGGATGAGCATAGAAGGTTACAGAGTAGAAAATGCGATAATCATGGCAGCAGGTTATAGCGCAAGATGTATGCCACTGTCCAACATCATGCCCAAGGGATTATTCAGAGTCAAGGGCGAGATACTTTTAGAGCGAGAAATCAGGCAACTCATTGAAGCAGGTGTTCCCGAAATTATAGTCGTAACCGGATTTATGTCAGAGAAGTTCGAGTATCTTAAGGATAAATACGGCGTTAAACTCATACATAATGCCGACTTTGATAAATACAACAATATTGCATCATTGTATGCAGCTAAAGATTTTATCAGGAATTCTTATATTCTATGCGCAGACAATTATTACAAGAATAATGTGTTTGCATCAACAGTAGAAGACTCATATTATTCATGTGTATATTCAGAAAAGTATTGTGACGAATACTGTGTTACCGGTGTGGATGAAGATGGATATATTACCGGGATTCATCGCGGCGGTGACAGGGCCTGGTATACCATAGGAGACTGCTTCTGGAACGAAGAGTTCTCACGCAGATTTGTGCAGTTTATGACAGAAGAATGGGATGATCTAGCTACCCGAAATATGCTTATGGATGATTTTCATATCAAGCATATCGCTGATCTGAAACTTAAGAAAGTTGAGCGCGCATCAGATGAGGTGCTTGAATTTGATACACTTGAGGAACTTAGGGATTTTGATCCGGAATTCAAGCAGTTCGAAGAGGAGAATCTTAGGGATTCAAACGCTGTCAACAAGGTATTCCGCAAGTACTCTGAAGTAAAATCGTATCATTCTGTGCCTACAGAACAACTTACAGGAAGATTACATCTTAATGAGAATCTTTTTAAACCATCTCCGAAGTGTCTTGAAGTTGTACATAATGCAAGAATGGAAGACCTTTATCTGTATGATCTGGGACATGATGATGAACTTCTTAAGGCACTTTCTAAAGATACAGGGATATCAACTAACAATATCTTCATACATAACGGCTCATCAGAGTGCATCAAATCTATCGGAAGCATACTTTTAAATGAGGGAGACATAGTACTTGTGCCTGCACCGGGATGGAGCTATTACAAGAGCGTGGCCGATGCGAAATTCGCAAAATGCATTAACTATGAGGTTCGTGAAGCAGCGGACTCATATGAATATAATGTTGAAGATATATTGGCTAAAGCGAAAGAGTATAAGCCCAGGCTTATAGTGGTAACGTCCCCACAAATGCCTACAGGATGTGAGATATCCATGGAATCAATTGAGAAGATCGTGTCAGAAAATCCGGACTCGGTAATTCTTCTGGACGAAGCATACTGGGGATATGGAGATATTACCAGTTCGTTTGAAAAACATTTGATCACAACTTATGCTAATGTGGTTGTTACCAGAACATTCTCAAAGTTCTACGGACTGGCTGATATCAGAATCGGATACGGATTATGTAGCTACCCTTTACGTCGTACCATAGGTCTAGATCTGCCACTCTTCAGAGCTAGTGGAATATGCAGACGCATCGCTAAGGCGGCCATTGAAGATAAAGAATACTATGACAGGATGCGTGAAGAGACCAAAGAGGTTCGGGCGTGGTTTATAGATGAACTCAATAAACTGGATGGTGTAACCGCGTATAAGACCGGATCCAATTTTGTGTTTATCAAACTGAATCACGCTGATGCGGACAGGGTGAGAGCGTATATGGAAGAGAACGGAATACTGATCAGATTGTTCACGGATAAAGATGCGCTTAGACTTCGGATCACTATTGGCCCCAAAGATTTGATGGAAAGAGTGGTTTATCAACTAAAGCGTGCAATTAAGGATACATAATCAGATAATATGGATAACAATACTCTGTTGAGGATCATACCAGTATGTTTCACAAGAAAATATATATAAGACGTGATCTGATTCTCGTTGGCATAGATTTAGATTGTGAATACTTACTTTATGAGGAAGAATGTGATGTTGAAGCAATTAAGTGAAATTAGATATGTTTTGGATGAGGTGATGTGCGATTGCGTCGGGAAAAGGATTGTGCTATATGGAAATGGAAGAACGGGACGCTTTTTGAAGTGGTATGCGAAGTATTATCACAATATAGACATTGCGTATACGATAAGAATAGATGATCATCCGGGACGTAGTTATGAACAGGAACTATATGGCCCGATGCTTTTTAAGTTTGGATATCAAGATGTATCAAATGCTATCATATGGGTTTCAGAAATCATGGATGATGAACTCAAAGCCTATTTCTATTCCTACGGTTATTCTGATCACGCAATAATAGATTTTTATAAGATAGTATATAAAGGTGACTACTTTTCTGAATTAGAAGATACAGATCGAATTCACAAAAGAAAAACCGGAAAGAGGGATATTCAACTTATAGAGTATTTGGAATGGAAATATGGATGCAATTTTGTTGAATCAATTTATAAAGACTCTTTTCGTGATAATAATCCAAATGCTATGCACGGTGCTCCTTATATGTGTACCTCTCAACCAGAGATATTTCCATTGTTGGATCAATGTAGACAATTGATCACCCCAAGTGATGCAGCGTTTGATTTTGGATGCGGTAAAGGCGCCACAATGGTATCATTTTTGGATTATGGGTTCGAAATTGTTGGAGGGGTGGAATATGAGAGCGGTATTTATGATGTACTAGAACAAAACATAGAACAATTAGGACTCAGAGATTGCTATGAGGTTAATAACTATAATTGTGATGCAACGTTGCTGAAAGAGGAGTTGGATAGGTATAATTATTTTTATTTTTTTCATCCGTTTGATGAAGTTATATATAAAAAATGTATTGATAATATATGTAATAGTCTAAAAAGAAGAAATCGTAAAATACATATACTTGCGGTATATCCGATTGCGTGGAAGTACATTCTTGATACTGGAATGTTCAGGATTAAAGCACAAATGTCAATCGATATGAGACAGAGATGCGCATATATATATGAGAACAGAGATGCGGTGAACTAAAAAAGAATGATTTGCATTGTAGCATTTCTATTCCGGTACAGTAGATATCAGTAACAATATGAGGTATATAACATGAAAGAAGCGCCATTAATTACAATATTATGCTTTACATATAATCAGGAAGGATATATAGAATCTGCTATAAACGGTTTTCTAAACCAAAGAACAGATTATTCTCTTGAAATCCTTATTCATGATGATGCATCTACGGATAGAACTCCGGAAATACTGAGTAGATATGAGAAAGAATATCCAGATGTTATTCGAGTTTTCTATGAAAAGGAGAACCAGTATAGTAAAGGGGCGCTATTCAATGCAATGAAGGATCATATTCGTGGACAACTTATTGCAATTTGTGAAGGGGATGATTTTTGGTGTGATCCGAATAAATTACAGATGCAAGTGGAGTATATGGAAGAACATAAAGACTGTATGATAACAGGAACTAATGGCTTACAGTGGGATTGCAGAACTAATACTATGGTCAGTACAGATGGCTTTCCGAGAGAACAAGATGTTTCTATGGAGGAAATTCTATTTTATAGAAAATCCTGTTTTCCAACGGCATCATTTGTTATGAGACGGGAAGTTTATTATATGGAGGACTTCTATAGGGGAAGGGGATTTTCGGACTGGATGCATCTGTTGTATGCCAGATCGCATGGTAAAGTACACTATTTTGACCGGATAACTTGCGTTTACCGGTTTTATGCGGAGAACTCCTGGACATCTAGAACATATACACATAAAGGTAATTATGTTGCATTTACGATAAACATGATTTCCTTTTTTGAAGCTTTTGATGCGAACACATCGGGAAGATATCATGAAATCATAAATAATATGGTTGAAGGATTCATAAGAGCGGGAGCGTCGATGTATGATTCAAAAGACGATAATGGAATACAGGAACAAAACGATTATGTAAAATCAAAGATAAAACAAGGAGACTTACCATACCTGGATGTGGTTAATCGCGGGATTATAGAAATAGCAAAGTGCAAGCAGGATGTGGTTGCCTTTGCCAGTGGTAATTGCCCTATCTATATTATGGGTACAGGAAACAAGGATGGAGAATCTGTAGCAGAATTGCTTGATGAGAATAATATCGCTTATGAGGGTTTTGTAGTATCTGATGGTCAGGTGGTAAAAGAGGAATTCCATGGAAAGAAGGTTTATCATCTGAGCGACATTATAAAAAAAGAGAAGGATCCGAATATAGTGATTTCAATTAATAGAAGATACAAAACCGAAATCGAGGATATATTGAATAAGAATGGCGTGAGAAATTATTGCTGGTCGTGGATTTAGGTATGCAATATCTCTGCAGGCGTTGTTTTCGTTTTCGGAAAAAGAAAGTGAAAAAGTATGAATGATAGAATTATGGTGACAAGGTCGTCAATGCCGACATATGAGGAATACATCGAAGCTATCAAACCATTATGGGATACACATTGGCTGACGAATATGGGTATTTATCATCACGAGTTGGAAGATAGACTATCTGAGTATCTCGGTGTCCCTGAGTTATCACTTATGGTCAACGGGCATATGGCATTGGAGTTGGCATTACAGGCATTTGATTTTCCGGAAGGTGCTGAAGTGATCACAACCCCATTTACATTTATTTCAACAACTCATGCAATAGTTAGAAATAAATTGACGCCGGTTTTTTGTGATGTCAAGGAGTCAGACGGAACAATAGATGAAAAAAAAATCGAAGAACTGGTGACACCAAATACTGTTGCTATAATGCCTGTCCACGTTTACGGAAATATATGTGATGTGGATACAATTCAAGATATTGCACATAAGTATGGATTAAAGGTTATCTATGATGCTGCACATGCATTTGGCGAAGAGTATAATGACGTAGCTATAGGGAACTATGGTGATGTTTCAGTGTTTAGTTTTCATGCCACAAAAGTTTTTAATACTATAGAAGGCGGAGCAGTTGTTTGCAAAGAACATAGTCTTTATGAAAAACTGTATAATCTTAAAAACTTTGGAATACGCGGAGAAGAACTTGTGGTTTCTGTTGGAGCTAATGCTAAAATGAATGAGTTTTCTGCCATTATGGGATTATGTAATCTGAAGCATATTGCGGAAGATATTAGCAGTAGAAAAAAGATTTATGAACATTACTGTAATTGTTTATCAAAAGTAAACGGAATCCGCATTCTTTCAAATGAAAATTCTTCAAAGAACTATGGGTATTTTCCAATAATAATAAACTCTGACTATCCTTTGAGTCGAGATGAACTATATACCAAAATGAGAGAAAAAGGAGTCTTTTCAAGAAAGTATTTCTATCCTATAACATCGGATCAGGCATGCTTTAAGAATCGATATAAGGAGTCTGATCTTGAGGTGGCAAGAAATCTTTCGGGTAAGGTGATGGTATTACCGATCTATTCAGGCATGAGCTTGGAAGATGCGAATCGAGTTATGTATTGTATTAGTGAGAGATAAAATAAGTATCACGAAAACATAATTATATGCAATATACAACCATGCAAATAATAACTAATGTCTGCGCAATAACTATATAATATCATTGACACATTGAAAGAACTGAATTAGCAGATCATCTGGTGTATAATAGGATTCGCAGGGATATTATGTTTAATATGATATAAGCATACACTGTGAGGTATATGGGTGGACAAATTCAATCGATGTCGATAACGGGGATTGACGGACTTAAACCAAACATTGGCTTTTAAAATGAATCCAGAAAACATATTAGTGAAGAAAAGATACAATAGTTCCTTGGAATGAGATAGTAGCACCTTCGCAGGGATAAATATGTGACATTAATAATTTCAAGGTATTGTTGGCGGAAATTCTGTGAAATTATGTAAATAACATCGCTTGGATATGCTGCGGCTGTAATTGAGCGGATAATTAGATAATAATTCTGAGGATAACTATGCAGATCATACTTGGAACAATGACATTTGGAGAACAATTGTTCAAAAATGATGTTATTACTATCATAGATGAATTTGTGAGCAACGGATATAACAGGCTTGATACAGCATATGTTTACAATGAAGGGAAGAGCGAAGAATTAATAGGATTTGCTCTTGAAAATCTTCCACGTGACAGGATTGTTATAGATACCAAAGTTAATCCCAGGATTACTGGACATCTCAATGCCGAAGCAGTTACCCTTCAGCTTGAAGAGTCTCTAAGGAGACTTAATACGGATTATATTGACACATATTACTTCCATTTTCCGGTTAGAAATGAACCTTTTGAAGATGCAATTTCGAAGATAGATAAATATGTAAAACGGGGAATGATAAAACACTTTGGCTTAAGTAACTTTCCCGAAGATCTTGTTATAAGAATCTATCAGATATGCAGGGAAAATGGCTGGATACTTCCAACCGTATATGAAGGGCTATATAATCCTCTGTCAAGAAAAGCGGAATCACTCGATGACACTCTAAACAAATTGAACATTTCTTTCCATTGTTATAACCCTTTAGCTGGAGGCCTTTTGACCGGTAGATACAGAAACTATGAAGAAAAACCTGAAACGGGCAGGTTTGTAAATCGACCAAATTACCAAAGCAGATATTGGAATAAATCTTTCTTTGATGCAGTGAATCTTATCATATCTAGATGTAGTGATTATGATATTGAAATAACAGATGCAGTATTCCGCTGGCTTGCTCACTCATCTATGCTAAAGGAAAAAAGGAATGATGCCATAATTATCGGTGTATCTAAGATTTCGCACTTAAAGAACAATATTGAGAACATAAACGGCGAACAACTCCCGGATGATCTCGTTAGCATTTTTGATGAAGCGTGGAATGTATGTAAGTCTGAAGCACCACAATACTATCGTTTTTATGGAGAAAAAGAGTAGTGATCAATATAGAAAATTTTTATAGAATTCTTACAGATTGTAACATTAGTTTTTTTGTCGGAGTTCCGGATTCATATCTTAATGGGTTCTGCAATTATCTTCTAGACATAGATCCTGAAAGAAATATCATTGCAGCGAATGAGGGGAACGCTATTGCGATAGCGGCCGGCCATTATATTGCAACACAAGAGATTCCTCTTGTCTATATGCAGAATTCCGGAATGGGCAATTCGCTTAATCCTCTTGTATCTCTTGCCGATGAAAATGTATATTCCATTCCTATGATTCTTTTGATCGGGTGGAGAGGTCGGCCGGGAACAGGAGATTGGCCTCAACACAAGCGGCAAGGAGAGATTACACTTGCCCTGTTGGATGACATGGGAATTCCTTACAGTATTTTGACAGAGACGGATTATGCACGGATTATCAAACAAGCTACAGAATACGCTTATGTAAATAAACAAAGTTATGCAATCGTTGTCCCCAAAGGGATTCTTGATGGCAAAAAGGACAATGTTAAAGATGATAGCTATCCTATGAGCAGAAATGAGGCCATAGAGACTGTGTTGAATGCTGTGTCTGAAGATGCTATTTTTGTTGCGACGACAGGAAGAGCAACAAGGGAACTCTATTATCTGCGACAAAAAAGAAAGGAAGACACAAGCCGGGATTTTCTGAATGTAGGGTCGATGGGGCATGCTTCATCTGTTGCGATGGGGATGGCGTTGGCCAGACCGGATAAAGAATTTGTGATACTTGATGGAGATGCAGCAGCGATCATGCATATGGGCGCTATGACGATGGCGGGAAAGCTTGATATCCCTAACCTGCTTCATATCGTCCTGAATAATGGTACCCATGAATCGGTTGGCGGGCAACCTTCTGCCGGTTTTCTGATAGATTTTTGCGGAATCGCAAAAGCATGTGGGTATGAGTGTTTTGACAAATATGTGAAGACTAAGGAAGCATTGACGGAAGCCGTATATAGGCTTTCAAACAGAAAAAGAGCTGGTTTTATTGAGGTGCGGATCCATAACGGAATGGATGGGGGGCTTCCTCCGCTTAATCTGTCCCATATGGAGGCGATTGGTTCACTTATGAATACATTGGAGAAAAAGGAAATTGAAAAATAAGAAATTGATGATACTGGGCGGGACAAGGTATGCTATCCCGTTGATAAAAAGGGCACATGAGTTGGGGATATATGTAATCACTTGCGATTATCTGCCGGATAACATAGCGCATAAGTATTCTGATAAGTTTTGTGATGCGAGCGTTATTGATAAAGATGCGGTATTAGACTACGCCATTAAAGAAAACATTGACGGAATAGTCTCATTTGCATGTGATCCGGGTGTTGTTTCGGCGGCATATGTTGCAGAAAAACTAAATATACCTTTTCAAGGTCCGTATGAGTCCGTCAACATACTTCAAGACAAAGGATTATTTAGAGAATTTCTTATAGATAACGGCTTTAACAGTCCTAAGGCAAAAAGATATTCATCTATTGATGAGGCAATAACTGATTATGATAAATTAGTATTTCCTGTAATAGTAAAACCTGTGGACTCCGCCGGAAGCAAAGGGGTAACAAAGGTTAACTCTATAGGCGAGATTGAGGACGCGATTAAAACAGCTGTTAATACATCTAACAGTAAAGCTTTTATTATAGAGGAGTTCCTGGAATTTAAAGGCTATCATTCGAGTACGGATGTTTTTACAGTTGATGGTAAAGTTAAATTTATTACGTTTTCTGATCAGATGTTTGACCACGAAGCGGACAATCCCTATACCCCATCTAAGATTATCTGGCCTTCATCGATGGAGTGTGAAGATCAGAACTATTTGGCAGGAGAAATACAAAGGCTAATGACACTGCTTAATATGCGAACAGGGATTTACAATATTGAGACTTGTGTCGGCAGCAATGGAAAGCCATATATTATGGAAGTGTCTCCAAGAGGAGGAGGATGCAAAATAGCTGAACTCCAGAAGTTGGCATATGGAGTGGATCTTATCGATGAGGAAATAAGAAATGCTGTGGGACTCCCAAATGGAAAGATTGTCCAATCAGAGTGCGATGGGTTTTGGTGCGAGATGGTAATCCATTCAGGAAAAAGTGAATCGGGGATATTCGAGAGAATTGAAATCGATCCGGAAATAAACGATAAATATGTGAAAATGGTGGAATTATCTGTAAAGAAAGGTGATGTCGTACATCCGTTTACAGGAGCTAATATGGCATTGGGGGATATGTTCCTTAGATTTGACAGCCGAGAGCAGTTGGATGACGTGACGAATAAATATAAAGAGTGGCTTAGGATCGTTGCTGATTGAAAACCAGATCTGATGTTGGAATTGCCATGAAGGAAATCGGTGGATATATAGAAATTGAGCATAACAGGGGAAACCTATATCATGATAATGCAATCAAACTAAATTGTGGTAGGGCATGTTTGGAGTATCTTATAAAGGCTTATGAAATACGGAAAATATGGTTACCATTTTTTTTGTGTGATAGCGTAATACAACGATGCAATCATTTTGATGTGTCGATTGGTTGCTATACGATCGGTGACGGTTTTTCGATTCATATTCCTTCGGAGATTAAAGAAGATGAATGGCTTTATGTAGTAAATTATTACGGACAGCTGTCTGTAAATGATATTGAGAGATTAAGAAAAGTTCATGAAAGAATCATTGTAGATAATGCTCAGGCATATTACGAGCACCCTGTTGTCAATGTTCCTACTATCTATACATGCAGAAAATTTTTTGGAGTGTCAGATGGTGCTTTTTTGTACACAAAAAGAAAAGTTGATTTCGAATTGGAAACAGATGTTTCATATAATAGAATGGAATTTCTATTGGGAAGATTTGAGAGAGGCGCCTCTGTTTTTTATGATGAATATGTAAAAAACAATGAGATTTTTGCGAAAGAACCAATGAAAAAAATGTCGGCTCTTACTGAAAACATTTTAAGAGGGCTTGATCATGAATATATTAAGAAAGCCAGAACAGATAATTGGCGGATTTTGCACGAGCATCTGAATGAATATAACGGCTTGAAACTAAAGAATACTGAAAACGCATTTGCCTATCCTCTTTTAGTGAAGAATGGTAGGGAAATGAGAAACATTCTTATTGGAAGAAAAATCTATATTCCTTTATTGTGGCCGAATGTATTATCAGATTGTCCGTTGGATTCAGTGGAATATGAACTTGCGGATAATATTTTGCCACTTCCTTGCGACCAAAGATATAAAAGCGAAGACATGAATTATTTAGCAGAGCAATTGATTGATTTAATAAGAAGACAATCCTAAGGAGTATGAAATGTATGAGAATTTGAAGGGGAAAAAATTACTTGTTATTGGTTCTGAAGAACCTGAAACAAATATTGTAAATGCTGCTCATGAGATGGGGGTTTATGTTATCGCATGTGATGGGAAAAAAAAATCGGAGGGGACATTTGCTAAAAACATAGCAGATGAATCATGGGACATAGATTACAGCAAAACAGAAACAATCATAAATAAGTGTAAGGAAAATGGGGTAGATGGTGTACTGGCGGGATATAGCGACAATCGGGTATTTGAGGCGGCGAAGATAGCAGATTTACTTGGGACACCTTTTTATGCCAGCAGAGAACTGATAGAACTAACCAGAAATAAGAGAAAATTTAAGGATGAATGCGTAAAGTATGGACTCAAGACTCCCAAGGATTATTGTGTTGACGCTGATCTGACGGGTTCCAAATTGGAAGCAATCCGTTATCCGGTAATTGTCAAGCCCGCTGACAATGGGGGCAGAAAAGGAATAACAATATGCGATGATCTTAATGATCTTCAGGTTGGAATGGAAAACGCATTATCTTTATCTGAGAGCAAAACCGTTATTGTAGAGGAATATGTTGAGGGAATAGAATTTGTTGCGATATATACACTTTCTGATGGAAAAGCCGTTTTATCATGTTTTAATGAAAAATATTTAAATGATAACAAGAAAAGAAAAAGTCTTCTTTGTGATCTGGCCATCACCTCAACTGCATATTTGCGCGATTTTGGCGAAACGGATAAAAAGATACAAGAGATGTTGAGTGGGATCGGAGCCAAAGATGGCGTTGCCTCGTTCCAGGGCATTATTGCAAAAGACGGATTCTGGGTTTTTGAATTGGGATATCGGTTGAATGGAGGAAATGATTATTTTTTTATTGAAAGAGAAAATGGGATTAGTTATATGAAGATGCTTATCTCTTATTCTCTGACGGGGAGTATGCAGGATGATGTAAATAAGAATAATCCGAATTTCAAACAATACCATGCGAATTATCTTTTGTATGCTGGAAGCGGAACTGTTGGAGAGATTGCATACAATGGAATAGTTGGTAAAAACGGGATTGATGATATTCATATTTCTTTGCATACAGGGAAGTATATTGATAATAGTGGAACTACGGGACAAAAGGCATTTTCATTTAAAATATCAGCTGCATCAAAAGCGGATATGATTGATAAGATCGATTATATATATGATCACACAGTTTTGCGCGATGTAAAAGGAAATAATATGTTTCTGAATCCGTTTGACACAGATAGGCTTTTAGAGTGAACTCCTTCTATAGGGATTGGTAAATGAAAGAGAACAACAGATCAAGAGAATTTCTGGGCGAACTTGATGACGTTTGGAAAAGTAAACTTAATGATAACGCTCTATTACGAAGTAAAAAAAGTTTTTTGGATTATCTTGCTGTAACTTGTGCGGGTGCGAAGTTTCAGGAAGAGAAAATCCAAAAATATTTTGCTTGTACTCAGCCGGAAAGAGGAGAGTTCCGTGCAATTGGTACCGGAAAAGATCTCGTGCTTAAGGAAGCTGTTTTTTTGAATGGCTTAAATGGACATGCGCTTGATTATGATGACGGAACAAATGCCGGAATCATTCATCTTGGAGCTCCGATTTTTTCCCTTCTGATTCCCTTGGCCCAAAAATACAGAGTAAATCTTATAGATATGCTCAGGGCGGCGATTTTGGGATATGAAGCTTCTTATACCATGGCGATTTCAATTCAACCGATTCATAAAAAGGCAGGATATCATGCCACAGGGACA
>JAEEGL011844532.1_pt1 | contig 16177 bp, 8 predicted proteins | sample 9134231 | NCBI WGS metagenome assembly JAEEGL01 (sample SAMN16246548, study PRJNA631951) | gut metagenome | biome: gut microbiome; feature: rumen; material: fiber-attached | host: Bos | place: Iran: Karaj | collected 2018-10
AAGGGCAGTCCAAATTAATTTTAAATTTTCTTTTCCTACTCTTATAATTAACATATTTGTATAATTATTCATATATTTAACTTGTAAATTTTTATTTAATTTTCCTAATCCAATATCACCAAAAAAATTTTCTACTACTTTTTTTAATACATTTGCTATTTTTGATGCATCAAATGGACGATTTCTATCTCCTTCATATAAAGTTTCTATTAATAGATATCTTGATTTAAATTTTACCATATCGTTTTCTTATATTTATTTGAAATTAAAATTAAAAAAATTAAAAAAGAATAATGTATTAAAATTAATAATATATATTTTATTAATATCAAAAAATTCATATTAAATTTAGTCTACAATTACAATATATATATTATTTTTACAATTTTCAATTCAAATACCTTAAAAAATATTATAATACAATCTTTTTTTTTGATAATAATAAACAAATTTTTATTCATGATTTGAATTTTTAAACGTAATTATATTTTCTTTTAAAATAATATATTATTTATAAAAAAATTAAACCACTATTTAAAATATAAAATGAATATTCATAATTCAAATACAAGTAAAAATATTCATAATTATAATTTTCCAAATGGAAAAAATAATGAAACAAATAATGATTTAAATTCAAATATTAACTTCAAAAAAATTTCAATAGCAGAAGAAATAGAAAAAATGAAACAAAGACGTGATAAAAGGAAAAGAAAAATTGAAGAAGAAAAAATACACAAACAAGAAATTTTAAACGACCCAAATTACATTCCAAAATTAGATTCAGATTACGAAAATTTAATAAACGAAAAAAAGAAAATAATAGAATTAAACAAACCAAAAAAGCACACATCAAGTGAAAATCACAAAATATTTGTTTGTGTGAGAAAAAGACCAATATTTGAAAAAGAAATAAAAAATGGAGAAATAGATTGTATTTCATCAATAAATCCAAAAATATACATTTTTGAACCAAAAATGAAAATTGATGGTTACACAAAATATATAGAAACAAATGAGTTTATTTTTGATAATTCATTTTCAGAAATTGAATCAACAGAAACATTATATAATTACACAATAAAACCAACAATAAATTTATTATTAAATAAAGGAGTTATTACAATATTTGCTTATGGTCAAACTGGAAGTGGAAAAACATATACAATGACACAAATACAAAATTTATCAATTAAATCAATATTTGAAAATTTTAATAATGAAAAATATTCATTTTCAATTTCTTTTTTTGAAATTTACTCAGGTCGTTTATATGATTTATTAAATAATAGAAATAAAGTAATGGCATTAGAAGATAAAAATAATAAAGTTCAAATTTATAATTTAACAGAAATTAAAATAAATTCAATACAAGAAATGAATAATATAGTAGAATTTGCAAATAAAATAAGAACAACACATAATACAATAATAAATGAAACATCATCTCGTTCTCATTCAATTTGTAATTTTATAATACGTGAAAAAAATTCAAATGAAGAATATTCAAAATTAACTTTAGTTGATTTAGCAGGAAGTGAAAGAGCAACTGAGACTCAAAGTAATAATAAAAATAGATTAGCTGAAGGTGCAGAAATAAATAAGAGTTTATTAGCATTAAAAGAATGTATTAGAGTACTTGAAAATAAAGGAAAAAATTTAGAGAGACATGTTCCTTTTAGAACTAGTAAATTAACATTAGTTTTAAGAGATAGTTTTATTGATAAAAATGAAAATTCTAAAATTATTATGATTGCTTGTATTTCTCCTGGTTATTCTAGTTCTAATCATACTATTAATACTTTGAGATATGCTGATAGATTAAAAGAAAAAAGTAATTTTGTAAAAATGAAAAGTCATTTTGGGAATAATTTTAGTAATAATAATTTAAATAATAATCATTTTAATGATAATAGTTTTAGTAAAGGAGGAAATTATTTTGATGAACAAATTGCAAAATTAAAAAAGAAAAATAATAATAATAATATTAATAAAAATAATTATGAAAGATTAAGTGCACATAATAGTAATATTAGATTAAATTTAAATAATAATGGAAATAATATTTTAAATTATAATAATAGTATTCAAAATAGTTATCGTATAAATACTCATAATTTAAATGTTAATAAAATACAAAATAAATTAATTAAAGGAGAAAATAAAAAAAAAAAAAGAGGAAAATCAGTTAATATGAGAAATATTAATAGTGTTAATCCTTCTGATATGAGAAGATATATGTATGATAAAATAAAAAAAGAAAATAATTCAAGTATTAAAATGAATAAAAGTAAAAATAATAAATCACTTAAAGAAATAAATGAAATAAATATTAATGATGATGATAAATTTATTTATGATTATTTAAATAATGAAGATTTTGAAGATGTTGAAGAACATTTAGAAAAAACTCCTATTCCATTTAATAATCAATTAGAATCTTTTAAACCAAATTATAAAAAAAATATTAATAATATTAATAAAAGTTCTAATAATAATATAATAAATGACAATAAAAATGTAATGCAATTTCCTTATATTCCATATACTGAAAAAAAGAAAAATGAAAATTTAAATTCAAATTCAAATAAATCATATCAAAAAGTACTTTTAGAAAAAAAAGAAAAAATATTTGATGATGAAATAAATAATTTGAATTTGAAAGAAGATATAATAGAAGAAAAAATAAATTATAATTCACATAATAATAATAATCTTAATGATAATAATAATTATAATAATTATAATAATTTAAATAATATAAATGATGAAGAAATAATTGATATTTTTGAAGAAGGAGAAAATATAATATCAGAACATATGAATATTGTAAAAAGAGAAGCAGTTTTATTATCTGAAGAAGGAAAATTAATTTCTAAAATAAAAGGAATTGATAATAAAAATAATTTTAATATGGAAGATTATACTCCAAATTTAGAAAATATTATTAATGAAAAAATTGAATTATATAAAGAATTAAAGAAAAGAATTCAAGAATATAAAAAAGTTAGTAAAGAATAAATTATCATTTATTACATATTCTTATATTATATATTATTTTATATTAAATAATATATTTATGATAATATTTTATTATTTTTATATTACATATTTTATTTGGATTAATTATTATAAAATTATTTTTTTATAAATATACTCTTTGAATCAATTTCTCCTTCTCTATTTGCTTTTAGTCTTTTATTTATTTTCATCATTGATTCAAAAACATATTGAAATTTTTTTGATTTTTCTTTAGCTAAATCTATTTTATTTTCTCTAATATTTACATTATTATCTTTTCTATTAATTTCAGGATTAATTTCAGGATTTGTTAAATTTACATTTATTATAATAAAAATAATTCCTAAAAATAAAAATGAAGAAGAAATTGTAAAAATAATTCCATTAATATATATATCATTACCTAAATCATAATAAATTTTTAATAAGAAATTTAAATTATTTTTTACAAAATTACAATTAAGCATACTATCAAAATTTCCTTTATTAATATTTTGTAAAAAAAATTTCCTTATAGGAATAATAATATCCAAAGAACTATATAAATATTTAATTAAATCATTTTTAATATTCATAAAAGCATTTCTAACAATATCATTATAAGTAACAGGATTTGAAGGAATATTTTTACTTAATAAAACAAAATTTTCCATATATCTTTTATTTTCTTTATAAACTTCCTTAAACATTTTATAAAAATCTTTACTAGCTTTTCTTTGAGAATTAGTATAACCAAAAGAATTTTCTATATTACAAGAATCAGAATATCTAGAATATAATTGTGTATCATCTATTTCCCACCAATCAACAGTATATAAATAAATAAAATATTTCCCTTCTTTATCAATATGTAATCTACTTGAATGTAAATATAAATAATTTGGACAAATTTTTGTAGTTGTCCATTTATCTATTGATTTGTAAACACCACATTTATGTGAGACTATTTCATTTATTTCATTTATTGATTTTTTTAAATCTATTGATTCATTTTCTTTATAATCAAATAAATCTTTATTGTTTATAAATCTATAATATGGAATTTCCATAAATTCAATTATTAAATTATTATCTGTTATATATTTTTCAAATTTTTCTATTGTAACTGGATATTTTCTTTCATTTAATAATATTATTGAAGAATTTAAATAAGTTTCAATTGATAATAAATCATGTAAATAATTTCCTGTTTTTCCAAAAATATCATTTGTTAAATCTCCATTTCCATTTAAACAAATATCAATATTGGATTTTCCATCATCTAAATTTGGAATAATTTTTGGATTTTCTGAAAATATATTATCTGATTTTGTGATAGTGTTAATTGTACTTATTAAATCTTTATTTTCTATTCCAAATATTATAACTATTATTCCTATAGTAAATCCTATTATCATTAATAAATATAATAAATTCCAACAAATATGAATGAATATTTTTAATGATGTACTTGATTCTGATGAACATTTTGATTTTAAAATAAATAAAAATAAAATCAAAATTATATCAAATGATATAAATAAAGTACAAATAATAGGCATTATTAATTTTAAATATTTTGAATTATATTTATGCTTATTATACCAAGGAATAATAATTTGATTATTAATAAGTTCAATTGTATTTTCAAAAATTAATAAATTATTTTCAATATCATTTAATTTATTTTTAAAATTATTATTAGCAAAAGTTTCTTTAATTGCTTTATCAATATAAGTTAAATTATTTTTAAGTAAATCCATTTCATTTTTAACAAAATATAAAGTAGTTTCACTTTTACTATAAGGACCATATTTTATCATAAAAGAAGGAATTAATTGTACAGGATTAGTAAATTTATTTTTATAACTTCCGGCTAAATTAATATTATTTAAATAATTCATAGAAGAATGCATTGTTTTAACCTTATGGTATACATTATTTAATTCATTAATATAATAATTATATTTATTATTTAAGTCTGATATATTTTGATTATAATTATTTATTTGATTTATTAATTTTGGAGATAATGTATCTAAAATTTGAATTAAGTTTCTTATACTTTTTATTCCTGTCCATTTAAAATTTAAATTTATATTTTGTCCTTCTTTTATTTCATTTATTAATTTTAATATTGAACATGAAATATTATTATATTTTTTATTTAATTTTTTTAATGATGAAATTGTTAATGTAGAAAAAATACAATTTATACTTAAAAATATTATTATTAAAAATAATGAATAATCTTTCAATTTTGTATTTGTACAACATTCACAACATTTTTTACATTTAAAAAATATTCCAAAAATAATACAAATAATCCAAATTATGAAAAAAAAAATTGATATTAATAAAAAAGCAAAATATGGTAAATAAAATTTAAAATATTTTTTAAAATAAGAATTTTTTTTTAATTTTAAATCAATAATTTCAGTTAAAGAATCAATATATTTAGTATCATTTTTAATTGGTGGTAAATCAAAAAAAAAATTTTCATTATAAAAAAATTCATAAACATCAGAAGAAATATCTTTACAAATTTTTTCAACATCTTCATTTGAATAACTCAATTTTCTAAAAGAAAAATAATGATAATTATAAAAACAAAACAAAGTCACAATAAAAAAAACAAAAACAAAAATCAAAACTATTAAAAATATTGTTCTAAATTTTTTAATCATCATATATAATAATTTTCAAAAAAAAATAAAAAAAAAAAACAAAATATATAATAATAATAAAATAAATTAAAAAAAATATTATCTAATCAAAAAAACACAATAAAAGTATTTATAAAAATATTAAAAAAAACAAAAACAAAAATTATGAAAAAATAATAAAAAACACTCATTTAAAAATTATTCGCCCAATTTGAATCATACTCAATATCATTATCATCATCATCATAAAATGAAGAAAAAGAAGAAGAATCATTTTTCAAATTTTCAACTTCATTATTAATATAATTCAAATATTTAACAGTATAATTATTAATATCTTTTACATGATTAACATAAGGACAATATTGAGTTTCAAATTTAAAATTCATTAAATCATCCCATTTAAAATCTTTAAACAAAATTAATTTTTTTGCTTTTTCAAGAGAACAAATTCTATGATTAACTTTTTTTTTAAGTAAAGAAGTAATTAATTGAATTATTTTAGAATCACCACTTTTAATAATTAAATTTTTATTAATAATTTCTCTATAAATATCAATAGGATCATTTGCATTATTTCCAAAAGGAAATGAATTATAATATATTTCATAAGTAATAATTCCAATTGACCAATAATCACAAGAAAATCCATATCCTTTTCCTAATAAAACTTCTGGTGAAATATAATAAGGAGTTCCTGTTATTGTATTAGTAAAATCTTTTATTATTATTGAAGTACCAAAATCAATTAATTTTAAATATCCTAATTCATTTAATATCATATTATCTGGTTTTAAGTCTCTATGACATATATTTTTTGAATTTAAGTAATCTATTATTATTAATAATGTTGCTATGTAAAATTTTGTGTCTTCAACATTACGAATTTGCTTTTGTGTTCTTTTTGATAAAAATTTACTAAAAGTTTGTCCTGATATATATTCTAAAAGGAAAAAAATATGATTTTCTGTTTTTAATGTTTTGACTAATTTCATTATAAAAGGATGATCTATTGTTAATAAAATAGTTCTTTCTTGAATAAAGTATTTAATTAATATTTTTTTTTTCTCTGCTAATTTTCTATCAACTGCTTTAATTGCAAATAAATTTTTATTATTATGAACTAATGAAACATTACCAAATTTTCCTTTTCCTAAATTTTTAATAAAAAATAAGTGATCAAGAGTTAAATTAAAATTATCCATTAAAGAAATTTTTTGTATTAAATAATTATACATTCTCTTATCAATAAATGATTTAAAATCTTCTTTTGTTAAAGTTAAAAGTGAAGAATCAATTTCTGCAATAACTGTTGCAGATCTTGGTTCATTTATTAATAAAGCAACTTCACCAAAATAATTTCCTTCATTTATTTCTCTTACAAATTTTGAGTTTTTATAAACTTTAAATTTACCTTTTTTTACAAAATATAATTTATTTCCTTTTTCTCCTTCTTCAAATATTTTTTCTCCTTTTTTAAATTTCTCTTTTTTCATTGTTAAATATATATCAAATAATTGTTTTTCATTTGTTTCTTGAAATAAACTTATTTTTTTTAATTGTTCTATTCTTTCAAATAAAGTTAATGTCTTTTTTTTTTCAATATTTAAATTTAATTTTGGAAAAATTTCATCCCAATTAAATTCAATTGTTCTACATTCATCTTGTGATATAATATTAAAATTTGGATTTGTATTTCTTTTAATATATTCTTCACCAAATAATTGATTTCTACTTGCTAAAATTTCACCATTTCTTTCATTAATAAAATTGCCATAAATAATAACATAAAATTTATTAAAATCATTTGATTTTTCACAATCATAAATAATATCTTTATTATTAAAAGTTTTCAAATTAAAATTTTCTAAAATTTTCCCAAAAAAAATTTCATGAGATAATAATTTCATATATTTACTATTTTTAAAAGAAACTTTACTCAAATAAGAAATAATAACATTTCTAAATTCTTCTCCAATAATATCAATTAATAAACTTTCACTAATTTGATAACAAATTGAATTTTCTACAACTGTTACAGAAAGACTTCTATTAGTATTAAATAAAACTGCACTTTCTCCAAAAAAATCTTTTGGTCCTAAAAATCTAACTTCTTTTTCTCCTTTAAAACATTTAACACTACCATATTTAATAATATAAATACTTTGTCCAATATCACCTTCATAAAGTATCATTTGTCCTTTTTCAAATTCACATTTTAACATTCCTAAAGCAATTGAATTTAAGTGAACATTACTTAAAACATTAAAAATTGATATTGCTTTTAAAAAATTTAATCTTTCTAATAATTCATCTTCATTTATTTTTGAAACTATTTCTCTAAATAATTTACCATTTATTAAATATAAAATACAATAATTTATTGATTTTACTGTTGCTGTTCTTTCTTTATTTTGTATTAATGCTAATTCACCAAAAGTTTCATCTTTTTTTAATATTTTTTTTCCATATTCTGCTATTAATTCTAAATTTCCTTCTTTTATTATATAAAAATAATTTCCTTTATCACCTTTTTTAAATAATGTTGTGTTTGGTTGTAATTTTTGCATTTCAAGTAAATCTATTATATTTGATAATATATTTTGAGATTTATTTTTAAATAAAAAATGGTTTTGTAAGGAACTTTCTATTTTTTTTTTATCTGTTTCTGATATTTCTGCTTTTGTTATTTTGTTATTATATTCTGATTTATTTATTGGAATTTCATCTTTTTTTATTTTATTTATTTCTTGTTTTGTTTCATTTAATATTTTGTTATTTGTTTTTTTTAATATTTGTTTTTCTGTTTTTTGTTCATCTTGTTTATTATTTAATAGATTATTATTTAAAATTAAATTATTTTCCTTTTTATTTGCATTTGTTTCTAATATATTATTACAATTATAATTTTTATTTTCTATATAATTTGATTTAACAATTTCATTGTCATTTAATTTTTTTAATTGAATACAACCCATTTTTTTATTTTAGATATTTTTAAAAATTTAATTTTATTATAAAATTATATAATACTAATCTTAAAACATTTTTTATTCTTCAACATTAAAAGGAAGAGTCGCATCATTATCCAAATCATTTTTATTATTACATTTTTTACAAATAATATAAACAACAATAATAATAATAAAACAAAATAATATTGCTAATATAATCCAAATTATATATGATTTATTATTATTTTTATTATTTAAAGGAATTTCAAATCCAATTGTATTACTTTGAATATATGATTCTATTTTATCAAAAGTAAAAACTGTTGTATAATTTTCTAAAAAAGGTTTTCCTAAAGTCCATTCAATTATTGTTTCTCCACCAAATATTACTAAATAATATAATCTATTATTATATTCTTCAAATAATTTTTTATGTTCAATTTCAAAAGTATAATTTAACTCTTTATTTTCAAAATAAATATTTTCTAAATTTTCAAAATTTAATTTTGTATCTTTTTCACAATGATAAAATATATAATAATTTAAATATGAATCTTCAATACATTTTTTTTCAATTATAAATTTACTAAAAATTGTATCATTTATTTTTCTTTGAAAAAATCCACTTGGAGAAATAATTCCATTTAAATTTGGATTAAATGACATATCAAAATGATGATCAGAAATATTATTTTTTCCTAAAGAAATATTGAATTGAGCATACCATTTTGAATTTCTTTTTTCTATTGATTTAATTATTTTAAATGTATGTGTAGTAAATTTTTCTTTTTCTAAAATATGAGGATTCCCTCCAATTATTAATTCATTTTTATTATTTCCATTAAAATTAAAATAAAATGAAATATTTTCTATTAATTTTTTATCATATAAATTAAATATTAAGTTTCTTTTATCATCACTTGATAAAAATTCCCTATTTCCAATTCCAATTGAACATGATTTAATTTCTTTTCCAACTTTATGTTCTTTACTTAAAATTATATTAAATTTTTCAACAGAAATATTTGATTTTGATATTAAATCAAAATTATATGTTTCATTTGCAATTAAACCTTTTTCAATTGGACCTTCCAAAAATTGAATAATTGATGAACTTTTATTATCAAAAGAAGATGAATTACTTGAATTATATATTCTTGTTTCATTTTCATCTGAAATATAATATATAAATTGTTGTGATTGTATATTACAATTTAATTTTTGAATTGGTGTTCCTACTTTTAACTCTGTAATTAAATCAATATTTAATAAATTTTTAATATATTCTGATGAATTTGAAATTGAAATATTATTATTTATTTTGAAATTAAATGTAATATTTTGATTTGTTAAATGGATAAAAATAAAATATATGATAAATGAAATAAATTCCATTTAAATAATAATATAAATAATGATAAATATAAATTATTATAAAATTATATATATTTTTTAATTAATAAAAAGTCTATTTTATTAATTTATCTCTATATTAAAAAAAGAATTATATTTTAATATTTTCTTTTTTTATTTAATATGTTATCATAATATCTGATAAAAAATTTCAATTATTTTATATATAATAAAAATTTGAATTTATAATAATTTCCTAATAATATAAAAATTCAATGCACAGCAAATTTAGGTGGAATTTTCCCAGTTGTACTTTTTCTTCTTAACATATTTTCATCTTTATCTTTATCAATAACACTATTTTTTTTCAAATAACTAATTTTTTTCTTTTCAAAAAAACTATCTTCATTTTTATTTTTATCAAACTTATCTTTTAATTTCAAATATAATTCATAATAAAATTCTTTTTCATTTTTCCCTTTCAAATCATTTTTAATTAAATCAAAATTAAAATCATCATCTTTTCCATTTGTTTCTTTATTATTATTTCTATTATAAAACATAAAAAATTCAAGTATACTAATACATTGTTCCAATCTATTTGTTTGATTTAATCTTTTATCAGTTTCTTCCATTTTATTAAATTCATCTAAATTATATCCCATTAAAAACAAAACAAATTTATATAACATATTTTTATATTCTTTAACAAAACTTTCGTTTTTACTTTCATCTTCAGTTGGATAAATCAAATATAAAAATTTAGAAAAATATTTTAAAGTTTCATATTCAATTTTAGAAAAAATTAATTTAATTTCTTTAAGACAAGAATCAATTAATGAATTATTAACATCTTTATAATTTTCAATAACATTTCCTAAAGTATGAATATTTTCATATTTAGAAACATCATATTTATTTTCAATATTTAAATTGAAAATTTCTTTAATTTTAATAGGAGAAATAACACAAATAACACATTCATTTAACCAAATAAAAAGTAATTCAGAAATTACTTCAATTGATTCACATAATCTTAATTTAGTAAAATCATTTTTATTAATACATTCAATAATAATATCAATTTCTTCATATTTTTCAGAATCAATATCAACAGAACCAGAAAAAATTTTATATAATTGAATTTTTGAAATATTTTTATGTTTATTATTATTTTTAATAGAAATTATTCTTTCTAAACATTCATAAATTATTTTTGGAACATAATTAAAATCAACCATATTTTTATATGCATAAAAACTTTCATAATTCAAATTTTCAATTTTATTACTTTCTCCTTCATTATCAACATTTAAATAAGATGACATAATTAAACTTAAATATTTTTTTTTTTTATTAAAATTTAAATCCATTTGATTTTTAACAAATCGATTAACAGAAATTTTTTTAAAAGTAAAAAACATTTTTAACTCTTTAACATAAAAAGAAAATTTTTTACAAAAATCGACTTGAACTTCTTTTTCTAATCCTTTATATCTTTTTTCTCTAATAATTTCAATAGCATAATCATAATTAAATCCATATTTAAAGACTAAAAAGCAAGCATTAACTAAACCAGTTCTTCCATTTCCAGCATGACAATGAACAAAAACATCTTTTTTTTCAATATCAATAGTAAATAACATATCTTTAACAATATCTAACATAAATTCATAACTAATTGGAGAAGTTAAATCAGCCCATCCATAATTTTTATATTTAATACCTTCAGAAATAAAAATTGAAGGAGAATAAGAAAATCCAGAATCAATTTCTAAACCTTCATTAGGACCACAATATGGATGTTCACCTGGAATTTGACAATTTATTATTAAACCTATATTTTTTTCTTTGAATACTTTTGTTAAATTATATTTTTTTATTAATGTTGTACTTGGTCTTTGTGATGCATAAAAATGATATTTTGGATAGTAATCACTATATAATCCTTTTATTGAGGGATTTTTATGGGTTAAGTAATTTTCCCATTTACAATTTTTACCATTACAAAATAAACATATAAAGGGATCTTTTAATGATATTAAATCACCTATTTCTTCTTTTTCTTTTTCTAAGGAGGATTCTTTTTCTTTTTTTTTTCGGTATTGATATAATTTGTTATATTGAGATTTTGAGTTTTTTCTTTTTGGACTTTTGTCATTTAATATTTTTCTCTGAATACCTGGTTTTGATATTATTCTTTCAGGAGTTGCTTCAGGGAATGTTATTTCTTTTGAGTCGTTTGATTCTAAATTACAAAACCAAAAACTCATATTTTTTTTATTTTTATTTTGTTTTTTTTTACTGTTTTTTTATTTTATATATTAATTTTTTTTTTGAATTGCTTGTTTTTATTTAAAAATATTTTTTGATTTTTTTGAATGTTCTTTTTTATCTTTTTTTGGATTTTTTTTGTCTTTTTTGATTTTGGAATATGTTAATTTTTGGATTTGTTTATAAATCATTTTTTAAATTTTCTTTAATTTAAATATTATATGTTTTGTTTTATTATTTTCTAAAAAATAATACGTCATCATTTTTTTAAAAAATAAAAAAAATATTCTATACTATATATTTATATAAAAGTAAATTTTTAATTAATAAAAAAAAAAAAGATTATTAAAAAAAAATAATATAATCAAAATTGAATAAAAAAATAAAATGAAAAGAAGAGAGGCAAGAAAAACAATAATAGGAACACCAATGGAAGAAATTGCCTTAGAACAATTTCATAAAGCCCAATATAAAGGAATAGGACAAAAAAGAAGATTAAATATATTAAAAAATGAAGTTTTTATTGGTAACATAATAAGTAATTATAAAGATAAAAATAATAAAGAAAAAAACAAATCAAAAAGAGCAAGTTTATATGATTTTATAGGAGGACAAAAAAAGAAAAAAAATAAATCAAATTCAGTTGATTTAACAAAAAGTGCATTACAAAGTTTAAAAGGAACTTCATATAATATGAAATCAAATATGCAAGAATATATAATTGAGAACCCTGTTACAAAAGGAAGAAGTTTATCTTCTGCTAAAAAAGAGAGAAAAAATAATTTTTTAATATCAACTAAAAATGAAATTGAAAATGCAAAAGTTAATGTTCAATTATTTAAAATGAATTTAGATCAAATTCCAAAAGTTATTAAAGATAAAGATTATTATGCTAAATTTATTCAAGAATATTGGAAAAAATATAAAGAGTATAAATTAGAAAAAGAATATAAAAAAGTTAGAAATTATAGAAAACTTGCTAGAACTATTAATTCTGTTTATCATCAATATTATTTAAAGTTAAAAGAAAAATTTTTTTATCGTGTTTCTATTGCTCAACCTAAATTAATTGAAGTTACTATTTCTGATTATTATTTAATTCAACATTTAAAAGAAATTGGTGTTCATAATTTAAATGATTTTAGAAATCTTGTTTTTTCTATTTCAAGAAATAATCAAAAATAATAAAGTATTTTATTTATTTTGGGTATAAATATTCTATAATTATTTTTTTTTATTAGGAATTTATGAAACTTATAAAATATTATATACTGTTAATATTTTTATTAAATTATTTTTTGTAAATAATTTTGTTCAATTTATTTATATTATTTATATTGTGAATATAATAATTATAAGTTATATTTTAATCCAATATTGATAACAATTTCTTAATTAATTCTTTTATTTTTTAATATTTTTACATTTTTAATTATTGATTTGATTGTTCAAATTATAAATAACTGAATAATATATATTATTTATCATTATTTTTAGAAAATCATTAGAATCATTTTATAAATAATAAACTAAATAAAAAAAGAGAAACAATTTGAAAATTAATGTAATATTATTTAATTCTTCATTTCTAATTTAATTAATTTAAAATATATTTTTATAACATATTGTGAAATTTTCTTTGTCTATATGTCCCTGAAAAGAAAATTCTTTTATATCATCATATTTATTAAAATATATGTATTTGTTATTACATATTTTATATTTAAATGTATAGATAGGATTCATTTCTAATCTCTAAATGTCTATGTAAAAAATAAATATTTATTTTTATTTTTTATTTTTTGAATGATTATTTTTATATTATATAATATTTAATAATTTTTTAATCTTATCCATTTTCTTATACTTACATATTTATTTCTTAACTTTTATTTTTCAAATTTCTTCTTTCTTTTTGTCCATATATTGTTTAACATACATTTTCTTTTTAATTTAAAAAATATTTTAAAAGAGTAATTTAATCAATTGTTAATAAAAATTTAATTTAAATAAAAAATATGAAATAAGATATTTGTGAAAGAAATATGAAGAAGAAAGAAAATACTTCTATGAACTTCGACTCTAGGATTAGATTTTTAATTAATGAATCTTTAATGAAAGAATTGTAATATATCTTTCAAAAGCAATATTTGATTAAAAAAAATATTAAGATTTTCTTTTAAAAAATATGAAAAAAGTAAAAATTAAAGATTTTTTGGCAAAATCCTAATCAACTAAATTCAAATAATTAAATTTCAAAATTATAAATAATCAACTTTTTGTTCATATAATGATTAATTAAATTAACATAAATATAATCAATCTACAATCAATCCTAATTAACAGTTCTTTAATAACATATTTACATAGATTATCAAACTTTTACAAAATAATCTTATTTAAATATATAATTTATAAAAACCAATATAAAAATTATAATGAAACATTCTCAAATAGACTTATTAAAAAATATACATCAATAATTCAAAACAAATCATTTTTAATTGGCTTCTATAAATAAAAATAATATATAAAAAAATGAAAAAATATAAAGAATTAATGATTAAATAATTACTAGATTTTTATGATATTTGTTTTTTTTTTTCTTTATTCTTTTTTTTTAAAATTAAATATAAGTTTTATTTAAAAAAATCATGAATATTTTTATCAATTTAAATAAAAATTAGGGAATTCATTTTAAATTAGATTAATTTTTATATAGAATCTTAAAAGGTACTTTTATAAAATATAATTTTAATATATCTGTAATATTATAAAAGAATAAAACTTATATAATTTGAATTTATAATAATAAATAAAAAGAATAAAAAAATTTTTTATTATATTATAATTTATAATTTAATATAAAATTGTTTTAATATAAATTATATAAACAAATGTATAATTCAATAAAATAATTATATTAAAAAATTATTTTTTAATATAAATTATATTATATTTATAAAATAATAATCATAATTATTTTGTTTAATTTGAATAATTAAAAATGATTATTATTTATTATATAAAAAATATATTAATTAATATTATTATTTATATTCTTTCAAAAAATAATTTATGGATAAAATAGCCAAAAAAAATAAAAATTAATTCAAAAAAATTATTCAAAATTATTTATTAATATAAATGAAATTCGATAAAAAATCTAATTAAAGAATTATAAAATAGACAAAAAAAATTAAAACTTAATTCTGTATCCAATTTTTAAATATCCAAATCTTATTTGCAAATTCCTTTTGGATATATTCCTTATAAATATATATTTTATAATTTTCATTTTAATAAATCCAAATTAATATTATTTGTAAAAAAATGGAAATTCCTTTAATGAAGATAAATACTCAAAATTCATTTAAAAAAAACAAATAACATATAAAATATTATATAAAATCTTATTTATATATTAAAAATGTTAGGAAAATTGTTAATATCCATTCAAAAAAATATTTTTTCTCAAAAAAAATATTTTACTGTTTTATTATTTTATGAATTTGAGCTATTTTTCAAATTTTAAAATAGTTTTTCTTATTAAATATAAGATAAAATTTAAAATAAAAAAGATATAAATATAATCTATTTTATTATAAATTAAACCATATATTTTTTTTATTTTGATTGATTGATTATTAATAAAAAATACATCAAATTAAAAAAATATTACATTCCATTTCATATATAAACAATGAGAAATTAATTCATATAAAATAAAATGCAAGAAACAAAAAATGAAGATACTTCAATAAATGTTCAAGAAATAAATAAAAAAAATATAGCAACAGAAAATAGTTCTTTAAAGACTGATAGAAATAATAAAAATGAATTTTCAGATAAAAAATCATGTTTTATGAAACATCGATTATTAATTATTCTATCAATTATAATTGGTGCAATTCTTATTATTACTTCTCT
>JAEEGL013565795.1_pt1 | contig 16177 bp, 7 predicted proteins | sample 9134231 | NCBI WGS metagenome assembly JAEEGL01 (sample SAMN16246548, study PRJNA631951) | gut metagenome | biome: gut microbiome; feature: rumen; material: fiber-attached | host: Bos | place: Iran: Karaj | collected 2018-10
AGAATTCCGCAATGCAGAAGCCATACAACGACGACCGCGTTTTCTCCTCGGCAGGTGCTGGATTGTGGACCACGGTGCGCGACCCGTTGAAATACTACAAGATGCTGATGAACCTGGGCGTCGGCGACAATGGCGCGCGCATTCTCAAGGAGGAGACAGTGAAGTCAATACTAGCGACATCAACACGTCCAGAAGGGCTGGGCGGTTATTCGCTTGGTCTGAATGCGCCTGTCAAGGACGGCGAAGAAGAGTGGTTCGGCCATGGCGGTGCATGGCAGACAAGTTGCTACGTGAACTGGCATAAGAAGCAGTTGAAGTTGTTTGCCGTGCAGTATGTTGGCAAGGCTGGCAATATCACCAAGGCCAATAGGGAGGCATCGGACAAATTCTTCAAGGAACAAAAGAAGAAAGACAACCTGGATGACTATACAGGCCGCATGGAATAATCCCAGATAGGCTACATGGCGCATCCGCCTGCAGACAGGCGGATGCGCCATTTTTTGATTTTGTTATTACAATAAATGTATAGTCATTCTTTTGTATTTACATTTTATGTACTAGGAGCGCCAAGTACAAGGACGGATATTTGCAGTTATTATTGGCATATAAATTGCTATATCCCTAAATAAAAACAACATTTTGGCGAATCATGACAAAGCATATCTTCATTACGGGCGGTGTGGTGTCCGGATTGGGTAAGGGCATAACTGCGGCCAGTTTGGCTTATCTTTTGAAATCCCGCGGCTATTCAGTCGCAATGCAGAAATTCGATCCATACTTGAATGTGGATCCTGGAACCATGTCCCCCTACCAGCATGGTGAGGTCTATGTGACTGATGATGGCACGGAGACGGACTTGGATTTGGGGCACTATGAACGCTTTGCGGGCGTGTCCTGCGATCGTCACAGCAACTACACCAGCGGCAAAATATATAGCAGCGTCATAGCCCGCGAGCGTGAAGGGGCGTATCTTGGCGCGACAGTCCAGATGATACCCCATATCACGGATGAAATCAAGGCCGCTGTACGCAGCGCCGCCAAGCCTGGCATCGACATTGTTATTTCTGAAATCGGCGGCACTGCAGGTGACATAGAATCGCTGCCGTTCCTGGAGGCGATTCGCCAGTTCAAGAACGAGGCGGGAATTGGCAATGCCATTGTCATACACTTAACGCTGGTGCCATATATCAAGTCAGTTGGTGAGATGAAGACCAAGCCGAGCCAGCAATCCGTCAGCATTTTGCATAGCATAGGCATATTCCCCGACATGCTGGTGTGCAGGACAGAGAATCCCATTGAGGACGAGCAGCGCCGCAAGTTGTCGCTTTTCTGCAATGTGCCTGATGAAATGGTGATAGAAGAGCAGGATGTTGAGCACTCTATATACGAGGTGCCACAGGAACTTGCCGAGCGCGGAATGGATGCCAAGGTTCTGAAGTTGCTCGGATTGCCTGTCAATGAAAGCAAACTGGACGACTGGCATTGGCTGTTGGACCGTGTGCTGCACCCCGCCAGGAAATGTCGCATTGCCATGGTGGGCAAATATGCAGGGTTGCGGGACGCGTACAAAAGCATATTCGAATCCTTCGCGCATGCGGGCATTGCCTTGCAGGCCAAGGTAGAATGCGATATGCTGGAAGCAGAGGAACTGGAGCAGGATTGCACAAAACTGGAAGGTTATGACGGCATTCTCGTGCCAGGCGGCTTCGGTGTGCGCGGCATTGCTGGCAAGGTGGCAGCATTGCGTTATGCCCGCGAGCATAAGATACCATGCTTGGGCATTTGCCTTGGAATGCAGTGCATGGTAATTGAATATGCCAGAAATGTGCTGGGTTTTGCAGATGCGGATTCCACGGAATTCAATCCAGATACAACACATCCCGTAATTGATTTCATGCCTGAACAGCGTGGAATTTCCGCAAAAGGCGGCACTATGCGCCTGGGCGCATATCCATGTCGCCTGGTGGAGGGCAGCCTGGCTGCAAAACTATATGGCAAGGCGGAAATCTCGGAACGGCATAGGCATCGCTTTGAATACAACAACGACTACAAGGAAAAACTGGTTTCCGCTGGACTTAAGGTTGGCGGCACCAGTCCAGACGGCAACCTGGTGGAAATGGTGGAACTGCCAGGACATCCATTCTACATTGGATGCCAATTCCACCCTGAGTTCAAATCCCGTCCCTTCACACCACACCCACTCTTCGTGGGCCTAATCCAGGCTGCCCTAAACCATTAATTCAACGCAGAGACGCTCGTTTTTAACGCAGAGGCGCAAAGACGCAGAGGCGCAGAGATTTTTAATGTTTTGTTCTTTAATATTGCAAAACAACTTTAAAAACTCTGCGCCTCTGCGTCTTTGCGCCTCTGCGTTAAAAAAAGTCTGCGTTGATATTATTTAACGATTTTTCTGAAGGCGGAGGGTATGTATGTGATTATGGGTGTATCTAGTTTGCCGCCCAGTACATTTGCCCGTAGCAAGACGGTGCGCTTGCCTGTTTCCTTGTCGCTTGACGGGTAGTTTTGCACGTCAATCACTGCTTGCCAGAGACGGAAGTTGCCATTGACTGGCTTCAATTCCAATGCATCCTTTCCGTTGATGGCGAATGGGTATAGCCCCTGACCAAGGTCCCTCATAATCTTGCAGGTTACATCCTCGCAAGGCTCCTTCAATTTCAGTGTCACGGTGATCTTGCAGCCTGGCTCAATCATGGCTGGATTGCCCTCGACAGTAGCACATAGATAATTTTCTGGTTCAGGCGTGAGGCGTATGTACTTGAAATGCATTTCCAGACCATAGCAGTACATCGCCATGGGGCCTTCAAGCACATTTTGCACCTCTGGCAGGTATATGGTGTAGAGGCCTTCTTGTATTGTGGTGACATTACCTGCTATCTTGCCTACGCCCTTGAAGTAATGGAGGCCCCAGTTGAAATAATTCTTGCCAGGCAGCCGTTTTGCCTTGACTACCTCCATTTCAATCCAGTGCTTTGGAAGCAGTTTGACATAGTGGTTTGAACTTTGTCCCCTGTGGAGGAAGCCTCCGTCTGGCGTGGCCTCTGTATATGTCTCCGCTCCGAACCAGACTTTTGTGGAGTGCTGTTTCTGGAATTGCGCGTTTGTGCCGTCAAGTTGCCAAATACTATTTGCTTTTTGTGGTGTGGCCTTTGGCTGCTTTTCCTCCTTTACTGGCGCAGAAGGAGTCTGTTTCTCTGTAGTTGGTGCTTTGTCGTTGAACAATTCTATCTCATACAGTTCATTGTAGTTTCTTGGGAATTCAATGCGCAGTTTCACTGTGCTGTATTCCTGGCTGTACAGGTACTTGAGCATGTATCCTTCTTTTTGTGTGGAGGCGGGCTTCAGTTCCAGCCATTCGCCTGCCTTGCGTATCTTGACTATGGCGTCCTCAATGTTCTTGCCATATATGCTCAGGCTGGAGAACTTTGGTAAGAAGTTCCTCTTGAAGGAAAACTCCACGAAACGGCATTTGCCCCAGGCATCATCGTAGGCATACACATCACGCACGCCGTCGAACAACTTGTACCAGAAGCGTATGGGGCGCGACGTGCTGACCTCTATGTCGTTGATGTGGCCCAGCATCAGGTTTGGCATGGCGAGACGCTGCGCCTCAAGTTTGTCAATTTTCGCCTGGACTTCCTGGTAAGTGGGCAGGCCAGTGTCCTTCTTCTTCGTGGTGCCGACTATCACTTCGTAGGGCTTCAGCGTGAAGGAAATGCCCTTGAAACTGCGCTTGCCACGGAATTCCATGTACTTGCCAGATTGTCCCTTTATGGCGACTTTCTGCTCGGATGTGGTGAAGTTTACCGCCGCGAACATCTTCTCCTTGCCAAGTTCGTACAGGACCACCTCGTATTCGTCGCTGCGGTGAAGCACGGTGCGTTTTGCGAAGAGCATGAAGTCCTGCAGCGCATCGAATGTGCTGAAGATGTAGCGCATGCCTTCGTAGAGGCAGGGACGGTCGCCCATGTCCATATATGCGTAGGGCCAGATGGACTTGCCACCGTGTATCATGCCTGCCCAGGTATGGCATACGATTTCCTGGAAGGTGGGATACACGGACAGTGCGTTGGAGTAGCGGTAACTGAAGCAGGTGGGCATGAAGCCGATGACCTTGTCCTTTCTGCCAGAGAGCGATATTTCGTCCAGATATTTGCCCAGGCTTTCAAAACTGCGGTCATAGACGCGCTTGCCTTCGTCCATCATTGGATTTATGTAGGGATGTGTTTCGAACCAGTCGCAGCAGTCGATATAGATGGCGCATCCTCTGGAGGCCATCATCAGCGGGTGGTATGGGTCTTTTTCAGCAATGAAGTCATACACGTATTTCAGGAAGATGGGGGAGATATTGTTGCATTCAGGCTCGTCATAAAGATAATAGTAGTGGAAGTTCCTGGTCTTGTTTTTTTCGATGATTGCTGCGATTTTGTCGAAAAGTTCTTGAGGTGGCTTCACATCGTAAAGACCATAGTTTACCTCTATGTTCTTGACCAGGCGCACTGGCTCTATGCTGGGACTGCAGCTAGCGGTGCTTTCCAAATGCAGGTCCTTGTCGCCGTCAAAGCGCTCCTTGAAAGCATCGCCTCCCCTGTAGTATGTGGCGTACATGCGCCTTGGAAGTATGGCTTTGCCTTTCTTGTCTCCTGGATTCATGACCACGAGATTGCCGTCCTCAATCCATACCATCCTTGTGTCCGTTGGCTTCAGACGGCGCACTTTCAGTTCGCTGGAAATGCCGCTCACCTCAGCCTTGATTACGGCAGTGCCGTACTGTAAATCGCTGGTCGTGAAGCGGAATGCCTTTTTGCCTGGCTGGAGTTTTTGTGTCTGGGGCTTTATGCCAGGGCCGCTTATGCTTAACTGCACTGGTTCGTTCATCTGGCACTCGATTTCGCCTTCTATGCGGGAATAGTCCTGCCCTGGATAGAAATTGTTGCGGTACTGGGGCCAGTTTAATTTGAACTTTATGGGCTCATACTTGGCGTTCACGGGATACCAGCGCCTGAAAATGCGCCCATCCTTGGTGCGCTTTAACGCAATTTCCACCTGGTTCTTGCCTTCCTTTTCAAAAACGTAAGGCACATTCAAGGTATGCAGGCCGCCCTTCATTTTGAATGCCTTGCCTAGCAACTCATATTCACCAGCCTTGTACAGATTTACATTTACGGACAGTTCGCCCACGGGCTTGCCATTATCTAGGGACTTGATGTTCGCTTTTGCCGCAGAGATATGTACGTAGTCCTCAGGCTTGCGCATGGGGAATCCACCCAACTTGGCGAATTTTTCTGGTTCGAAGTATCCGCTCAGCATCTGCGCCCAGGTGCTGCGTTCCCTGATGGGATTGCGCTTGCGCCCGATGTTTATCGCCCATTCCGTCTTCCACAGTTGTTGGGGCGTCATGTAGAACGCGCTTAACGGAATCTCCACCTCGGCGGACCAGAAATCCTTGCCAGAATAGACCTTGTGAGCCCATTCAGGAAAATATGGGTCAGGTCTGATATTGCCTGATTCCATCCAGTAATTTGTCCAACTCTTGTCATCATAGCATACCAGAAACTGGTAGAATTCTCCGCTAGCGTTGCCCGTAGGTGTCAGGAAAATCTCCAATGCATCGTCCTCCCAGATAGCGGAGGAACTTTTTTTTGCGGTGATTTCCTTCAGTTTGTCCATCAGCGGTTCTTCGCATTTCACGCCGATGTAGATGCGGTCTTCCATTGAGATGACCTTGAATGACGATTGTGCCTGAACGATTTTGTTTGTGGCCGTCCCAAGTGCCTTGAAGCCCTTGTTCTCCTTGGCGGTCTGCCATTCTGGTTCATCCAGTCTGCCATCAATGGTGATTGCTCCATAGATGCAGCAGGCAAGCAAAAGAAGTGGAAGAAAAATACGTTTCATGGGCAAATCTCCTTTAATTTAAGGATAGTGTATTACTTTATGCAGTTGCAAAGTCCTTGTTGTTAAATCATGGCATATTATAGACATGACGTTTGAATTAACAATGTTTTTTCTGGCAAATATTTTGTTTTAGATGGCAAAAAGTGTAATATCAACCTTCAGTTGTATGTCCTGGATGAGAGGATGTATTGCGACAATGGCGAATCTTGTTCCCTAGTCTTGATAAGTTCTTTTATTAAGTTAAAATATGCTTAATTTTTTCATAAGAGGCAATTGCAAAACTATAGTGAAGGCAAGGTTTCATAAGGCAAAGACAATAGTTTGAAATTGCCTCATAATAAGAATATCTTTATGGTCCCATTGATACTTCCATTTGAACCAAACCGCGTACTTCGCCTCTATTTGGGAGGCTCGGGAATTGACAAACTCTGCGGCAAGGAGCCTGCCGAGGACAACCGCTATCCAGAAAACTGGATTGCCTCCTGCATCGAGGGCAACGGCAGGGCATACCATTCGCCTGGACATGGAATCAGCAAAATCCGCCTCGGCGACGAGATTGTCAGTTTCCCCGAATACCTTGCCGCTCACGCAGAGGAATTGCTTGGCGAAAGGCATCTGCGCAAGTATGGAGCAAATCCCGCAGTCCTGGTCAAACTGCTTGATTCAGCAGAACAATTGCCTATGCAGGTTCATCCAACCAAAGAGGATGCGCGTCGCCATCTGGGCTCCCCGTATGGAAAGACAGAGGCCTGGCTGGTGCTTGCAACAAGACAGGTCAATGGCGAAGACCCGTATCTGCTAGTCGGCTTCAACGAAAGGCTTGACAAGGAGATTTTTATGCGGGAATGTTTGGAGGGCCAGTTCACATCAGGTCTCTCCATGTTGAACCGAATAGACGTCAAGCCTGGCGACACCATTATTATCAGGGGAGGTGTTCCCCATGCAATTGGTCCTGGTGTCACCATGGTGGAGGTCATGGAGCCAAGCGACTGGGTTGTGATACCCGAAATCAACTGCTGCGGTGTTCAACTCAGCGAAAAGCAGCGCTTCATGGGCATTGCTCCCGAAACCGCAATAGGCATGTTTGACTTCACGCCGCAGACACAGGAGCAGATACGCGCAAGATTTTCGCCTGTGCCAAAAATCCTCCGCCAAACCGAGGATGGTATCCTCCGTTCCTTGATTTCGCCAGAGGATTGCGAACTGTTCTCGGCCAGCGAACTTGCCTTGGATGGGACTTGGCTGCTTGAAAATCAGGATGCAGGTGCCATTGGCATCATAACTGAAGGGGCGCTTTGCCTGGATGACATTCCTATGCGGACAGGCGAGAACTTCTTCCTGCCATACGCCACAAGGACGCTCCATATCACGGGATGCGGAAAAATGATAATGATAAGGCCTCCAAAGGCATGATAAATGGAGAGGTAGTTGAAATGATTGAATCTGGAAAACTTAAAATCGGCTTGAACTACTGGGCCTCTGAGAATGCCACCAGGATGTGGAGACATTGGAACGCCAAGGCAATTGAGAAGGACATGGCCGCTATGGAGCAGCATGGCGTCGAACTGCTCAGGGTGTTCCCGCTCTGGCCTGACTTTCAGCCGATAAGGCTTCTGCAATACGGAAGTTCCAGATCAAATCCCGTTGACAGGGAAGTCTGCTTCGGCGAGGATGAAATCCCATTGCCTGACACGCCCGCAGGACAGGCGGGAATGGACGAGACCATGCTGGAGCACTTCCGTGAATTCTGCGACATCGCGCAACGCCATAACATACGTCTCATAGTGGCAATCATGACCGTGCACATGACAGGGCGGCACTTCGTTCCACCAGCCATTGAGAACAGGGACCTTTTCACAGATCCCTTCGCTTTAAAATGGGAAATCAAATTCTACGACTGCTTTGTGAGAACAATGAAGGACCATCCTGCAATCGCAGCGTGGGAAACAGGCAATGAAATGAACTACACTGCCCAAGTCAAGGACGCCAACCATGCATGGGTATGGACAAGGATGATGCATGACGTCATCCGCCTGGCGGACCCGTCACGCCCAATCGTGGGTGTCATGGCAGAAGGGCTGGACCCCAGTAAATCCAAGTGGCTTATCGCAGACCAGGGCGAATTGGCGGACTATGGGAGCGTCCACCGATATGACATACTTAATGCCGCCACCTCGGACGGATTTCTGCACATCAGAAACCTCTATCGCGCAGCGGCAGAATGCAGGATAATCTCCGACATTAATGGAAAACCTTGCTTCACGGAGGAGACTGGAAACTGGCGCAACATAGCCCTTTCCCTGGAGGGCATGGGACAGACACTGAACTGCCTGCTCTGGAATGCATGGGCCGAAAACTGCGGGGCATTCCTCTGGTGGTGCGCATTCGACCAGCAGGAACTTAATTTTGCTCCCTACCACTGGGGTGATTGGCCTGGGCTTGAGCATGGAGTCTTTGACGCAAACAGAAAACCGCATCCAGCAGCAAAGGCAATGCTTGGTTTTGGCAAGATGCTGAAGTCGTTGCCATTTGATGCGTTGCCTGAGACAAAGTCAGACGCCTTATGCCTGGTGGACGACATGGATGTGGCCTCCACTTCGTATGTTCTGGCGAGGCAGGCGGGAATCAACCTGAAATTCCAGGCGGCGCGTTCCCGTTTGGCCGACTCGAATTGCTATTTCCTGCCATCCGTGGCAGAACGTGGCGGAATATCGCTTGAGGATTGGAGAAGGCTTCGCCAAAATGTGGAGAATGGCGCGACATGCTACATCTCCGCAGATGACACCGACCTTCCGAACCTACGTGAATTCTGCGGCATGCAGATAGTCCGCCGCCGCAAGGCGATCTCGCCAATGAAGTGCATGATTGATGGTGTGGCTCTTTCCTTGAACTGTGCTTTGGAAAAGAAGATTCTGCTTGAAGGGGCTGAAGTCGTCCTGGCTGACAATGATGGCAACCCGCTTTTGTTGCGAAACCGCTACGGAAAGGGCGTAGTCTTCACGCTTCTGTTCGCTTTGGAAAAGACACTTCAGGACAAGCCACGCGCTCTTGATGAGCCATGGTGGAAACTTTACGGGATGATGTTGGCGAAAAAACTGGTGATGCGCCAGCGTGATTCTGCCATTGTGCTGACGGAACACCATTTTGACGATGCCAAGATGGCTGTAATCGCCGTGAACTGTTCGGACGAGGCGAGGCGTATTGTGCCAGAGCTGTCCAAAGGCTGGCAAATAACATCCACTTTTGGAGACGTAGGATTTGCCAATGGCGAGGGTATGCTGCCGCCAGGAAGCGGCATCATGTTCATGCTTTCAAAACACTGAAATGGATTTTCAAGGCAACTGATTTTTCAGGCAGAACTTGCCAAGGATATATTCAGGCACTTGCTGGCATAGAATGTTGAAATCCGTGGCGTCAGGTAGGTTTTCATTCCGTGTTTTGGCGCGTTTTCATTCCGTGTTTTGGCGCGTTTTCATTCCGTGTTTTGGCGCGTTTTCATTCCGTGTTTTGGTGCATTTTCATTCCGTGTTTTGGCGCGTTTGAAGGAGACTATTTCCTCGTGAAGTCTTATAGTTCCTGCCAGATGTCTGGTGTTGTTTATTTGGCTGACAGCACATGGAAAAATATTAAATTAGCTCCCTGGAATCGGGAGAATAAGTGAAGAATAACTTGATTTTTTTGTGTGTAGTTTTAATGTGTAGATTGAAATTATCTCAGGAATTTGAAGCATAGGGGAATAGATTAATGACTCCAAGAAAAAGTGAATTGATAGCATTCGAATTGTCAAGAACAAGGTTTTTCTGCTGCCTGCTGCTATTGTTTTGCTCATTTGTCATGCATGGAGCGGAATACTTCTTTGCCGAGAATGGGAAAGCGCAATGCGTGATTGCGTTGCCAGCCAAGCCGATGGGCTTTGAGCAGGATGCGGCGGATGACCTGCGGACTTATCTGGGTAAAATGACAGGCGCGGAGTTCACCGTGCTCTCGGAGGCGGAGGTTCCTGCTGGAAAAAGTGCAATTTATGTAGGGCAGACGGATTATGCGCGGAGGCAGAATGTCCGCTTCGACCAGTTGTCCGCAGAGGAATGGGTAATACGAACGTCCGAGAACAATCTTATTCTTTCTGGCGGGAAACCCATAGGCAGTTTCTATGCGGTCTGGAATCTGCTGAACCAGTTTGGCTGCTACTGCCTGACCTGGGATCAGGAGGCGATTCCAAATTGCAGGACCTTGAAACGTGAAATACATCCGCAACAGAGCAAACCAGTTTTCAGCGGGCGCTTCATCTACAATCGTTATCCTCCGATTTTGAACCACACGAAGGCCACTGACCAGATAAAGCAGATGTTTGCCAAATGGAAACTGAGGAACGGCCAGAACGGAAGACATAACCCAGTTGACAATCAGTGGACTTACAGTGCGCATTACATCACACATTATCCGAATTTCCATTCACTTAGCCTGTATGTGGATCCGAAATTGTTCAAGGAGCATCCAGAATATTTTTCCATGAACGAGGCAGGGAAACGCTTTGCGCCAAGGAGTTTTCAATATGGGGGAAGTGTGTGCATGTCCAATCCCAAGGTTGCCGAAGTTACCCTGGATTCACTCCGCAAAATGATTCAGGAAGACCGTGAAAAACTGCCGCGTGAAAAATGGCCGACTGTTTATGACATTTCGGAGTTGGACGGCACTGGCTACATCTGCAAATGTCCTGAATGCATGGCGATTCTCAAAGAGGAGGGATCCCAGAGCGGTCTGCTTCTGCGCTACATTAATGCGGTGGCACGGGAAATCGGCAAAGAATACCCAGATGTGCTGATTCGCACGGCCTGCTACGGCTTCAGCACTGGAACGCCGCCGAAAAAGGTTCGTCCAGAGGCCAATGTCCTTGTTCAATTGTGTGACAAATGGTCCATAAGCGATCCATTCCACCCATTGTCGCATCCAATCAATGCCGACCGTATACCCTATTTTGAGGAGTGGAGGAAAATCTCCAGGCGGATTCAAGTATGGGATTACTGGAATCTCAGCAAGGAACCGCATCCAGACACGGTTTTCGATGCCATGGTTAGCGATTTGAGATATTTCCGCAGCCTGAACGTCACAGATCTTTTCCTGGAGGCTGAACGGAATCCACATACTCCGCAGAGTTTTATAGACCTCTGCTATTTTGTTGCGTCACAGTTGATGCTGAATCCAGAAAAGGACGCTGAGAAACTGGTGGATATCTATTTCCAGCATTATTTTGGCCCTGCGGCAGCGTCTATGCGCAATCTTTTCGAGGACATCCGCAACGGGATGAAGCAGCAGAAAATACGGCAGACTTCGCGGACAACGACCCATTGGTCATATCTGACGCCCGATTTCATGAGCAACCGCTATGTGGAATTGAAAAAGTTATCCGAATCACTGCCTGATGGGGACATTTACAGGAAGCGCGTCAATGCAGAGAGGCTGCCTTTTATCTGGTATGTGCTCATTAGACGGGAATCCTATCGGAAGGCCTTTAAGGAACATGGAGTCAATGTGGATGATCTGGTTCAAGAATGGCGCACCCTGGTGGATGAGTATGTGCGCCGTTATCCGTGCGAAAAACCGTATGAGGAATCTAGGTTTGAGAAGGCACTTTCACAAATAGGCACCAACATTCCCCGACCCGAGAAGTTCAAATCTGTTCCTGCGGAGGACTTCAGGCTGGTTGCATGGCCCTATTTCCGCGGGCATCCCACCTATTGTTCCTCTGTGGTCGATGATTCGGATTCCATTGCGGGCAAGGCCCTGAAATCCGCCAATCCAGATTCCGATTTCCACGGAGTGGACAAGCGTCTTCCAGGACGCAATGGAAAAGTCACGCAGTTTAACTGGAGAAATCTGAAACTTCAAGGAGGAGTAAAACTTCTGATTAAGGAAGTACCACAGGACGAAAAATATCACTGGTATCGTTTCCCAGGAAAATTGGAACTGAAGGACAATCCTTCACTTTTCTATGGGCATGGAGAGGCAATAAATGCGGACACGGGACACTTGTTTGATTTTCTGGGCGATGCGCAAGCAAACACCTGGGACGCATGGTTCTCTGCAAAATTCACGGGGCCTGCTTATGTGAAGGGCTCGACAAAGGAAAATGCCATCTTAATTGACATGCTAGTCCTGACGCGTGGAGATGTCAAATGAGACGTAGTGGGGGCAGCGATTGATATTGACATATTGTAGTGCCGGGTGCTTGTACGACGGCGGAGTACGCTACGCTAAAGCCGTCGCTACTAATTATTGTTCCAGGGTGATTTTGCCGAATGCGCTTCTCTCCCTGAACAGGTTGTCAAAGACAGGGTTCCAGCTCTGGGCGTTCTTTGCGTCATTGGCTGAACGGAAGAAGTTACCGTAGAGCACATCACCACCCTGTCCAGGAATAGCCTTCAATGGCACGGTAACCTCAACGCACCATTCCTTGCCTTCCAGTTTGGATGAGACCTTTATCTCCTTGTCCTCCATTGCCTCGGCTCTGTTGTCCGCACCCGTGTGGTAAGTAAGGTATTTCCCCTCGCTGTTCACAAGTACCTGGAAGAACTCCTTCTTGTCGGGTTGTGAGGTGAGCATGATCTCCCAGTCATCGCCGTCCCAAATCTGACTTGTTGCCTTGAGCTTGTGGTTAATGCCGCTGTCCTTTGCGCGGAACAAAAGCATATTGCCCTCGCGTCTTGCCTCAAGCGTCAGCTTCGCGTTGCTGGGGTAGCCAGGGGTTTCAAACCACTTGCTCACTAGGGCGCATTTGCTCCAGTCATTAGAGCGCGGTATCACCATGGACTGCAAGGGCGCCTTCTTCTGCTTCTCAATAGTGGCGAAATTTGACAGGCGGGACAACTTGCTGTCCAGCTTCGCCAACTTCTCTGCGCGGGCATCATTCGTCACGCGGAAGTCAATATGCTCCAGCCATTCAGCCTTGAGGCGGGCCAGCACCTTGTTGAAGTCCCCCTTCACGTTCTGCTTGTACCAGAGGTTCAGCATGGCCTCGTCCACAATCATGCGCTCGCGGCGCACATTCAGCAATGCAGTCTTGTCATTGGCGCAGGCCTTTTCGGCCTTGTCGAATATGGCGTCCGCCTCCTTGAAGAAGGCTGCGTCAAGGTATGGCCTGTCCCCATCGTGCTTGGCGGAGAAAACAGCGAATTGCAGGTCAGGCGGCATCTCCTTCTGGCGGCGAACCAGCAAGTTCAGATACTCTTGTATCATAGGCGACGCCTTGCCAAAGAAGCCGTCCATGAAGCGCTTTGTGAGGGCGGCTTCGTCCTCATCCAAGTCAAACATCATCATGTATCCCAACCACTGGCGCAGCGAGAAGAAGTTGGAGCTTTCCCAGGCCTCTGACTCAGCCTGCATGTATTTGACGCCAATAGCCTTGTAGTCCCGCAAATCCTTTGCCAGATGGTCAAGCATGGTGTAAGGTGCGGGGTATCTGTCCCAATAGAACACCCAGTAGTCCCAGATGCACATTTTGTCGCACAGCTTGCTCCATTCCAGCAGGCACTTCTTGTTGTCGCCCGCGCGGCTTTCCATCCATGGCCTGTAGAATTCCGTATCCTTTGGACAATAGAGGATGGAGACGTTCGGCTCAATTGGAATGGGGATTTTAGGCGGTTCTCGGGTGAACGCGTATGCCGCCGTGCCGATTATGATTTCAGGATAGTCGGGTCCAATGCGTTTGGCGATGCCATTTATGAACTGTAGCATCAGTCCGCTGTGTCCACATTTGTCGGCGACTGCGCGGCACTCTGGGCAGAGGCAGAAGTATTTGGTGATGTCGTTTTCCCCAATGTGGTATATGTATGGCGCTGGATACCCGTTCTTTGCGGCGCTTGCCTTCTCCTGTTCAATCCACTTACGGAGCTGCTTTTCCACCAGTTCAGAGCATTCGGGGTTTGTCAGGCAGAAGTTCGGGCCTATTGTGCCACGGGGCAGCATGCGCTTGCCCTTCTCGTTCATGGTGAACAGCTTAAGGTTCTTCTTTGGCCAGTAGCGAGAATAGAAATAGAATGTATGGACTGGCGCAGGCGGCCCCATTACCATTCCGCTTTTCCACTCTGACATCTTGAGGGCAGGACCGAGGCCCTTTTGGATGGACTTGGCTCCAGTCATGACCACATATATCTTGCGGTAGTCGAAAGACGGGACGCGCCTCTGCGTGAAGTCCTGCAACTTTATGGAGTTGGCTTGAGGAATGCGCGCCGTCCAGAAGTCGAACCACTCGCAGTCCGCGAACTTGCGGAAGAAGTCATAGACGGCATACAATGCTCCGCCTTGAGGTCCGCCAGTGATGACAATGCGATTGCCCTTGACATGCAGTATGGTCTCCTCCCTCTTCAGGTCCTTGGCGATGTAGCCCAGTTCTCGCGCCGCCGCAGTGTCGCCTATATAAACCGCCGCGCCAGACGGGGCCTGTGTCTGCACTGTCGGCGTCTTCCCAGTCACGCTCTTGTACAGTTCGCAGAATCTCTCCACCGCAGTCTTCTCCACTGCCGTAGGTTTTTCTGGCTGCACGACCGCGCAGTTCGCCCCAAGCTCTAGGGCAAACGCGGAAATGCAAAGCATGGCAAGGCAAAAAACAATGCTTCTCATAGTTGCTTTCTCCTGTCTGATTTTTGTTATCTGCATGAAACTGTCAAACTTAATTAACTAAGTTGAATTCTACCATAATAATACCCAAAGTCAATACTCTATAGCACAAAAACAGCGGACATGGCTTTTTTTGGCGAAGGGTATTGACAAAGCAAAGGATTATTGTTATAATTGCACTTAATTAATCAAGTTGTGAGTTTTTCCGAAGAAAGTTTACATTAAATCATATATTTTTAAGGTTGTTTCAAATCTCAGGAGAGGCTTTATGAAGAGGAAAGAACGCTTTACGTTGATTGAGTTGTTGGTTGTCATCGCGATAATCGCGATACTTGCGTCGATGCTGCTGCCTGCATTAAGCAAAGCACGTGAGAAGGCGCGTGCCACGAGCTGCGTCAACAATCTGAAGGAAATGGGACTCTCCATGGCTCAATATACTATGGACAATGAGGACTGGTATCCATATCCTCTCAACAAGGCTGCTGGCGGCAATGCCCCGAATGACAAGAACTGGATAATTGTCCTGTGGAACGCCAAATACATAACCTCTCCGAACAAGGAACAGGAATACACGGCAAATCCAAATCGGCCAATCAATCCCATCGTTGCGTGCCCAAGTGCGGACAGCACAGATTCGACAAAAAAAGGCTGGAAATGCAACTATAATCTGACGAGTTCTGACTTCAGCTTCAATCCATATTCGGGCACGGGCTATGCTTCCTTCACAAACTGGGGCTACAATGAGAAAGTCATACCCAATCCAGGAGCACATCTGCTGTTGGCTGACGGTTGTGAAATAGTAATTGAACCTGCAGAGAAGGTCCAGTTCAGGCATAGCGGAAAATTCAACTATCTGCTTGCGACAGGCAGTGTCCTCTCCGCCTCAGCGTTCACCGGCGCCAATCTGAAGAACGACACTTGGTAGAATCTTAATCAGGGACTAAGGGACGAAGTGTGTTCCATCAGATCCAATCATAAAGACAACAAGCAACAAGAAGTGAGAATAAAGCGATGTTGAAGCATATTGTGATTGTTAGCGCAATGCTTTGCGTGTCGGCCTTTGCGCTGGAACTTGGGGCGGACTGCGTGGTCGTGCAGCCTGAAAAGCCCACCATGATGGAGAAGACTGCGGTTGAGAAGTTCTGCGAACTGTACAAGAGCGTCACGGGCAAGGCGCCAGTGGTGCAGACGGAGGCCCCGAAGGGCGCGGCTGTCTATATTGGCGACACTGCGGCGGCTCGTGAACTGGGCTACATCGCCAAGGACCTGAAGCGTGAGGAGACCATACTGCATGTCAAGGGCAATCGCATCGTCATGACTGGCGGTGTCCAGGGCGGCGCGGTATTCGCCGTTTTTGACTTCTTCCGCAAGTTCGCGAACTGCGAGTGGTTCGACTACTGGACCATCCGCATTCCCAAGGCTAGCTCAATCAAGGTTTATGACTTCACGCAAAGGCGCGTGCCCTCATTCGATTACCGCAAGATTTATGTGGGCGCAAGCGGCGCCAAGACCAGCAACAAGGAGCTGGGTCCAGCGCTGAAGATGTCCGAGTGGAGGAGCAGCATGGTGATAGGCACTCCAGGCGTTGCCCACACATTCTATTACTATTCGCGCTACTGGCCAAAGAAGAACCTGAAGCTGTTCACCATGA
>JAEEGL014183559.1_pt1 | contig 16177 bp, 16 predicted proteins | sample 9134231 | NCBI WGS metagenome assembly JAEEGL01 (sample SAMN16246548, study PRJNA631951) | gut metagenome | biome: gut microbiome; feature: rumen; material: fiber-attached | host: Bos | place: Iran: Karaj | collected 2018-10
CTTGACTCTGGTGTCAGGATTCACGCCGGTTGCTTCGATGATATCGTCGGCGATATTGCGGCCAATGCCGTAAATATACGTCAGGGCGATCTCGATTCTCTTCTCACGGGGCAGATCGATACCTGCGATACGTGCCATCTGCTTTAAGCACCTCCAAATTACTTGTAACGCTTCAGAGCTTATTGGCGTCGCTCCGAAATATTGCCTGTATATAGAAAGGTCGTCGAAAACCGCTTAAGCGGTCAGCCGCATCGACACCGTTTCTGCGGGCAGGTAGAACCAGTAAAGTATTATACATCAACGTTTGTCCAATTTCCAGCAGTTTACATAATCTTATTATGAAGATACTGTTAACAATCTTCTACGGTGCCGCCGCCCAGCAGCATGTCTGCTTTATACAAAGCCGCGCTCTGTCCGGGAGCGGGCGCCCTCAGCGGAGACTCCGTTTCTACGCATGCCGTCAGCCCGTCTACCGCTACATGGCACGCAGGCGTCTCCCACCTCGTATGCCTTACGCGGATCGCCCCGTCAAATTCTGCCGACGGCGCGTTTCCGGAAATAAAGCTCAGGTTCCCGAGCCGCACATGCTTTGTGAACAGGTCTTCCCACAGACACAATTCTATGGTGTTTGCCTTTGCGTCTATCCGCTTTACGTAGGCTCGCCTCTCCCCTATATCGCTCTTCCATCTTTGCCCTACCGTGTAACGGTATATGCCTTCATGCGTGTCAATTACCCGCCCTTCGTATACCGCGTCGCCCCTTCCCGGCAGCATGCCCGCGAATCTCTGTTCTATATACGAAACATAGCTTCCGTCCCTGATAAAGCAGTTTTCCCTGGAATCCGGACGCGCGGCGTACGTAAAGCCCAGCTTTACCGCCAGTTCCCTTACCTCGCTTTTGCTCATATCGCCCAAAGGCAGCAGAAGCCTTTTCACCTGTTCGCGCGTAAGCCTTGACATCATATAGCTCTGATCGCAGTCCGGTTTGCCCATATACAGGTTTTCCCCGTCCGTCCTCACGTAGTGGCCTGTGGCGATCCTGCCGGCGCCGAAGCTTTCCGCCTCTTTGAACAGCGCGGGCAGTTTGACTTCACGGTTGCACAGCGTGCAGGGCATGGGCGTACGTCCCCTTAAATACTCTTCCGCGAAAGGCCGTTTCACCCACTTTTCCATTTCCGTTTCGACGCTGACGGCTTCAAAGCCTATACCCGCCTCTTTTGCGTTAAGCCTGGCGCTTGCCCTCTGTTCGGGCGTCCCGATATCCATATATACGCCCAGCACATCGTAGCCCTGCTGTTTCAGCAGATACGCGCTAACGCATGAGTCTACGCCGTCCGACAAGCCAAGTACGATCTTTTCCATAGCTCCTCCGCAGGGCTTTCTTAAGTGATCTTCAAAGTCAACGCTGCTCGGGATCCTCCCGGGCGAACCGATGTTCCCGTCATAAAGAACAACGGACGTCCGTTATCCCGCGAAGGTCCGGAACGCCCGCCGTGCCTGCTCCGTTTCTGCGCTTACCGCAAAGCGCATCAAAGCAGAACGCGTTGATCATTACGGCGTATACCAGCGTTCGATCTCCACTATCTTACCGTTTTCAACGCGCACGGCTGTGCAGTACGGGTCGAAATACTCCATTTCCGTCCCGGCTATGGCTTTGGTGACCGCGTCGGCGCCGGTGATCACCTGGGGTTCGCTTTCTATATCCCAGCCGTCGGTAAAGGACACTTCTTCGTCCAGGAGCCATACGGCGTCGCCCCTGTACGTGTATGAAGCGTAGTCGTCTTCCATGGCTACCCGCCAGCAGTTGTCTTCATCGTATGCGCGGAGGTTAATTCCTTCTTCGTCAAGGCCTCCGTTTATCATCAGGTCGTCATCTCGTTCAAGCGTAACGACAACGATGGCCTCGTCGCCGACTATGATCGTATCCCATACCGACATTTCCGCGATGTCCGCTATATCATAGCAGTCCTGCGAATATACCGAAAGTTTGAGCATGCCGTCCCCGATGTCGGAAGGGTCAAACGCCACATAATAGATGCCGTCCTCGGGCTGTGAAAGATCCATTTCGACATACATGGGCCTTATGACCTTGGTCTCAGCCGCAGCGATGCAGCACAGCAGAAGCACGGCAGCGATAAGTGCGCATAATACTCTTTTCATTTTGATTTCCTCCGTGAAAACAGCCGAACCGGTATTCCTTTATTATTCTTTGACCGGATATATTATACCATTTTTACGTCCGAACGTACAAGCCCGTTTCGGCACAAAAATGCCGTGCATATACGCACGGCATTTCGTTCAGTTTTTTACGGTGAGTTATTCGGCGCTGCGCGCTTTGGAGATCAGGTACAGCAGTTCGGTCTCTTCGTTGGTCAGATCATTTAGCGCCTGTACTGTCTTAAACGCCATGTCGAAGTCAGCCGTTCCCCTGTTCTCGCTGTTCCTCAGCGTCATGCCGAACTCGGCTATCGCTGCGGCCAACCTGACATTCCTTAAGGCTTCGCCCTCCGCGCTCATCTCGGGCGTCACGGCCAGGCTCATAAGATCGCTTTCGTCCTTCTCCGGCTGCTTGTAGCGCAGGGAGACCGTGGCGATCTCCTCGATCCCGCTGGACGACCTCGTCTGATACTTAAGACCGCTTTCGTCGGACTTTCTGCCCGTCACTCCCGCGATCTCGGCGTTTTCCGCCGGGATCAGTTCGTACAGCGCCACGACCGTGTGGCCTGAGCCCATTTCGCCGCCGTCCTTGGTGTCGTCAGCGAAGTCCTCGTCGTTAAGCGCGCGGTTCTCGTAACCTATCAGGCGGTAGGAAGCCACGTAATCGGGGTTGAATTCCACCTGTATCTTCACGTCTTTCGCGACTGTAAAGAAGCTGGCGCCCATTTCTTCGACCATGACTTTTCTGGCTTCGTTTATGCTGTCGATGTATGCGTAAGTGCCGTTTCCCTTGTCTGCAAGCATTTCCAGCTTGGCATCCTTGTAGTTTCCCATCCCGAAGCCCAGCACGCTCAGGAACACGCCTGTCTGCTTTTTCTGCTCGATAAGTTCTACGAGTTCCGCTTCGGAAGAAATGCCCACGTTGTAATCGCCGTCCGTCATGATAATGACGCGGTTGTTGCCGCCCTTGACAAAGTACTTTTCCGCCAGGTCGTATGCCATGTTGATGCCGCTTTCGCCGTTGGTAAAACCGCTGGCGATCAGGGCGTTGACCGCGTCCATGATCCTGGTGTATTCGTCGCCGGACGCACCTTCCAGGGCGATCCTCTCCCTGCCGGAATACGTTACGACGCTCACGCGGTCGCAGGCTCTCAGGTTTTTGACCATCAGAGAGATCGCGCGCTTCGCAAGGTCCAGCTTGTCAGGGGAATCCATGGAGCCACTCACGTCTATCAGCAGCACCAGGTTGGATGCGGGCAGGTTTTCGGTCTCGATCTTCTTCGCCCCTGCAGCCACGAACATCAGCGCGGCGTCCTTATTCCAGGGGCAGGGAGCGATCGACGCGGACAGTTTTATGTCGCTGCCGTCCTCGGGATTCAGTCCGGAATAAGAGAAATAGTTTATCATCTCTTCTATCCTGACCGAGCTTTCCGGCAGCTTTTCGCCCTCAAGCAGCTTGCGGCGCAGGGTGGAATATCCGGCGGTATCCACGTCTATCGCGAAGGTGGAAAGCGGCGAAGTGGAAACGTTTTTGAATACATTTTCGCTTATGTGGGCATACTCCTCGGTATTGAAACCTTCGGGGAACAGGCTCTGCGTCGGCATCGGAACTGGCATCGTGCCGTACATGGCCTTATAACCCATCGAAGGCATGAAATACTCGGCTTCCTCCGCGCTGTCTTCATACAGCGCATCAAAGTCATACATCCCCGTCTCCGCCGGCTCGTCGGCGGTATTGAGCGCGACGTTCACGGTCGTGTCCGCGGTCTTGGTCTCCGGGAGCTTTGGGTCGATCTTTTCGTTTACCGGTTTATAGATATGCGGCAGCGCCAGCGCCAATACGAGCACGAAAGCCGCAACCGCCGTGAGGGATGTCAACGCAGGCAGCCACTTGAACCGTTTTGTACCTTTCCCCTGCAGTTTTTCCATCGTCTTCTCAGTGAAGTCTTCGGAAGGATCGATCTTTTGCATAAGATCCGTATATTTGTTGTTTTTCATATTATGGCCTCCATTTCCAGTTTCAGAGCCTGACGTCCCCTGTCCAGCCACGTGCCTACGGTAGCCGGCTTGGTCTTGAGTATCTGCGCTATCTCCTGCAGCTTGTATCCTTCATAGTAATACAGATGCAGCGTAACGCGGTATTTGCCCGGAAGCGACTTCATCGCTTCCAGCACACCTTTGTCCTCCTCTGTCGCGCCGATCTCCTCAGGCAGTTGCTGAGTCCGTTTTCTGAACGGAGCTCGCAGCAGGCTCAGACATTTGTTTACGGTGACCCGTATCAGCCAGGCTTTTTCGCTTTCATTGGAATCGAAGTCCGGAGCTTTTTTCATATACGCCATGAACGCGTCCTGAACACAGTCCTCTGCGTCGGAAAGATTCAGGGTATAGCTGTACGCCAGTCGTACCAGCTCCTTCTGCCATCTGATCAGCGCTGCCTGGGCGCGGGCAAGTCTTGTCTCCTTATCCATTTTCTAACCTCCTTCACTTACTAAACGCCCCGGAAGCGCCGTTTTTTTTCAAGCAACGATTATTTAACAAAACGCGGCCTGTCACACGACAGGCCGCTTGCTTTTAGAGATCAGTTCATCGTTATCTCGGTGATGCACGCTTCGGAATTGGTCACGGGATATACGTCGCGGATCACGAATTTGAAGGTCTTTCCGTACCTGGCGCTTCCGAAAGATACATACTGCTCTTCCCTCGTGTCGTAAAGCTCGTAAGAGCCGATCAGGTTGTTGTCGCAGTATACATCCAGCGTCTTTACGCGGCTGTGCACGGCCCAAACGTCGGTGTTGCCGGAAGTCTTGTTGTAGCCGTTTATGATGTAGAAGCCGTTAAAGCTCTTCGCGCTGCCCAAAGCGAGCTGTATCCACTGGCCCACGCTGCAGTTTCTGGTATCCGCGGCAGCCCACGCGGTGGAAGACACGCCGTCAAAAGCCCTGGCAGGGTCAACGGCAGGGTTGTTCTGAGCGATGGAGCCGCTTGCGGTCACGAGGCCGCCCTGCTTCCAGTTGAGCGCGCCGGAATACTCGCTAATGAACATTGCGTACCTGCTGGATATCCAGGCAGTGGTCTTTTTATACTTGACTTTATACCACTCTATGCCGCGCTCGTCTATCGCGCCGTCGCCGTCGAATTCCCATTTACTCGCGCCGTAGGCTACTTCCAGAGATTTGGTCGAGAGACTGGGACCTTCGTGCAGCCACTCGTTTCCGTCCACCACGACCAGCATCTCGCCGGCAGTATGGTTGGACGCGTTTCCTCTGAAGCTGGACCTGCTGGCAGGCAGCCACCCGGTCATATCTTCATACTTGACCTTGTACCAGACAGAGCCGTTGGAATCTTTCGTATGCTCAATATACTCATAACCGGTCTCTTCGCCCAGCGTCGCGAGTTTGGAAGCGCTTGAAGAAGCGGCGCTCCTTAAAGGAGTTTTATCCGAAGTCACTACTACCCTGCCGGAGAAGGCGGGCAGCTTGGGCTGCGCGTGCTGAGCCGCGCCCGCCCAGGTTGTGAGCTTGCCGGAACTCTGTATGGAGACATCCGCGCTGCTGCCGCTGTAACCCGGGTTAGGCTCGTTGTTCGCGGCGGAATTGAATATCAGCCTCACGGCGGCACTGCCGCTGGCGGTCCCCATGGTGGAACCCGAAGCTATGCCGTAATAGCTGTAACCGTTCAGAGCTTTTATATCTTTGATTTCATAGTAAGAGCCGTCGCTGAGTACCGCGCTGAAATAATTCACGTCGTTGGCGACCATAGCGCCGTTTATGTACACGTCAACGGTGCCCGCGTTCTGCGCGCCGCTCACGTTCTGGCCGTCGATCAGCCAGTTGATCTCAAGAAACGCGTTGGTCGCGGTGTCGTAGGAGTTGAACTCCTTAAATACGGGATGGATATAGCAGGAACAGCTGTACCTGCTCACCTCGTGGCTGGTGACCCTGGTAGCGCCGTCGTTGGCGGCTACGTAGGTGATACGGTTGGAATTTACGCCGGTAACGATGCCTATGTGGCCGTACTGACCCGCGATGCCCACATTGGCGCCCCAAACCACTATATCGCCCGGCTTGGGAACGAGGGAGCGCGTCCAGCCGTCGGGAAGCTTCGCGTTCACATATGCGGAAGCGTAGCCGTCTATCGGCTGTTCGCCCAGATAGTCAAAATAATACTTTATCAGATCCACGTCCTGGCAACCGTTCACCAGATCGTAATCTTCCATCCAGCCTTCGTTAAGTCTGTCCTGTGCCCAGGCGACCGCGTCTTCCTGTCCGTCAGCATAACCCGACGGGATCAGTGCGAAAGCCAGCACAAACGCCAGTATCAATGCGAGACTTTTTTTCATATTTTCCTCCTATTCGATCGTAATCTCTATTTCATCCGAAAGCGACACCATTATACCGTTCTCGGAATCGAAAGTACAGTATACCTGCATTCCGGCTTTGTCAAGCGCTTGCAGCAGCAGCGCGTCCGGAGTGCCCGGTTTGTCGTACGGGTCAGTGCTTATCAGCGCGACTTCAGCGTTCAGTTTCGCCAGATCCATATACATGCACACGTCGCTGTCCGCGTGATTGGGCACTTTGAACACGTCGCATGCCGGAAAGCCGCCCGCATTCAGCAGGCTTAATTCTTCCTGTTTTTCCATATCTCCGGTAAGAAGCACCGTATGGCTGCCCGTGTCCAGCAGCATCACAAGGCTGTTATCGTCTTCGTCCGCAGCGTTACGGGTCAGCGGGCCTATCACCGTGAACAGCCCGTCCACGCTGTCCCCCGCATTCAGCCAAACTATCTCCGCGTCGGTCTTCTTAAGCGCCTTCACCAGGGGATGCTTGTCTTCTTCGTCAATATAATACGCAGGAGCGAACCATCTGGCAACGCTGACACCGCTTTTTGCCAGTTTTTTCAGCCCGCCCGAATGATCTTTATCCGTATGCGTCAAAAACACGCCGTCAAGCTCGCTTATGTTCAGCCTGTTCAGCGCATTAAGCACGCTGTCGAACGCACCGCTTTTGCCGGTGTCTATCAGATAGTATTTATCCGAGGCATGCACGATTATGGCGTCGCCCTTGCCGACGTTGATCATATACAGGTAATCTCCGTCGGAAGCGTGTCCCGCCGATGATATGAGCGTTATCAGTGAAAGCAGCAGCGCTGCGAGTTTTCTGATCATTCTGTCACCTCTCGACCTGCTTAAGCTGTGACTTAAGCGCATAGCCGTACCTTCCGGTCCTGGCGTCCCTTACGAACGCGAAAGATTCGCCCGCGTTCCAATCGACCACCTGCGCGGTCTGCCCGGGGTTCATTTCCCCCAGCATAACCGAACCCGAAACGGGCATGGAGTACAGCGTGCAGCTTTCCGCGGCCACACACATTTCCGCTTCGGCTCTAAACGCCGCCTCGGCGGTCAGAAAGCTCTTGAATACATACCCGGCGGTGTTTTCCGAATCCACCACCAGAAGCATGTCCTCGGTCGCCTCTCCCACCGCCTTGATCACGAGATCGTTGTAAAGTATCTTTATCGGCGCTTCGTCAGCTCCAGCCCTTTGGTACATGTACGCCACGCCGCCCAGGAAAGTACTGGTAACGCGGTAACTTCTGTAATACGGGTTGCCGTAATCGTAAGCCTGCATGAGCGCCGTCTTGATTATATAGCCCGTTTTGCCGTCCGGTCCTTTGACGTAGGCGTACGTTTCGTGAATATTGTAGTCCAGCATCCCGACCTCGGCGCCCGTCGTATATGCGGACAGTATGGCGCTTTTGTCGGTAGGTTTCGCGTAGAGATATGTGTTTTCAGCCCATGAAATGACGGTGTATCCGGTCAGTTCCCCGGTCGTTTCGCCGGCAGCACCGCAGACGCACATCGTAAACGATGTGACTACTATCAACAGCAATGCCGCCAACCGCTTCATTCACGCACCTCCCGCTTGCGTTGGTTTAGACGCATAAACGGATCATTTTGTTCCTTCCCGTTTTTGCTTGACATTTTCCGGGTACGCGGATATAATAATTCTGTTCGCGCTGAAGTGGTGGAATGGCAGACACCGGGGACTTAAAATCCCCTGCCTCAAAAGGGCGTGCGGGTTCGAGTCCCGCCTTCAGCATAAAACCGGCCTTTGGCTGGTTTTTTTATATCTCCAGAATACTTTCCAGCCTGAAATCCGTGCCGTCGCAGGAGACCTGATGATAGCGTACGCCGTTGTGTTCTCCTCTGAACGCGCCTTTCAGTGCCGAAGCGTGTAGGTGACCGTAAACCACATGGTCTATGCCGCTATTCTCGATCAGTTGTGTAAACGGCGTGTCGGTCCGGGCGGCGCTCAGAGGCGGATAGTGCATCATGCAGATCTTCACGCCGCTGCCCAGCCTTTCGGCATACTCAAAAGAGAGTTCCAGGCGTTTCAGTTCTCTGTAATAGAGCTTCTCGTCGCCTTCCTCCCAGCCTTCTTCCCTGTCCTTCCAGCCGCGGGTGCCGCACAAAACAACGCCGCCCAGCATGAGCGCATCGTTCTGCAGCGCGTACATGCCCGGCTTGAGCGCGTCCCTTACCCGGCCTATACTTGACCACCAGTAATCGTGATTGCCCCGCAGAAGCACCTTTTCGCCCGGCAGGGCGGCGATTTTTCCGATATCCTCCAGCGCGTCCTCAAGCCGCATCGCCCAGCTCAGATCTCCCGGCAGCAGCACTAAGTCGTCTTTGCCGACCCGGTTTGTCCAATCTTCGCAGATGCGTTCAAAATGGCCATCCCATTTTTCGCCGAACACATTCATCGGCTTGTCCGCCCCGCCCGGAAGATGCAGGTCGCTTATGGCGAAAACCTTCAACTTTTAGACCTCTTCGCCCGCGTCCTCTACGCCGAAGTAGTCTTCTTCGCCCTCAAAATCTTCGTCGTCAAACTCGTCGTCGGAGTAGTCTTCGTCCATTTCGATCTCGTCCATTGAGCTGACCGCTTCGTTTTCCAGATCCCTGGCACGGGCTTCTCCGTCCGTGTTGTCGTTCATCGATTCATTCCTGCGCTGCATCTCCTTAAGGCAGAAGGCGCAGACTTCCTGACCGGGTACTACCGGGTTTTCCCCGCATTCAGAGCACAGTTCCAGCATTTCCTCCGGCTCTTTTTCGCCGCGGACGTCTTTTCTGCACACCGCGCACATGGTCTCGTTTTCATTGATATAATTCAGTTCGCATCTGGGACATTTTATCAGTTTCATTCTCATTCCTCCCCGGAAAACAAATCGCATATATAATACACAAAAAGCACGGCATGAAAACCCCCAAACCGCACTTTTCTTGTTATTTTTTTGTTATACAATGTTCAATTCTCTCATCAGTTCCCCGAGGCGGGCCGCTTCCGCCTCGTAGACAGGCTTTAACGACGGCGTATAGATCAGCGACGCGGGATGATACATGGGATACAGATCTGTCCCCGCGTATTTGATCAGGGTGCCGTGCACGTCACCTATCCTCGCCTTTGCGCCCAGCAGCGCTTTAAGCGGGGTATTTCCGAGCGTAACTATGATCCGCGGAGCGACCTGCCTTATCTCTGCTTCAAGCAGGGGCAGGAAATCGGATATTTCGGCGTTGGTCGGCGGCCTGTTTTTGACCCTGCCGCCTTTTCCGGGCTGAGTCGGACGCAGTTTGACCGTATTTGTGACATACAGCGCGCTTCTCGGTATGCCGCCCAAAGCCAGCATCTCGTCAAGGTTTTTGCCCGCCTTGCCCACAAACGGCCGATGCAGCTTCTCTTCCTGTTCTCCGGGAGCTTCTCCTATAAGCATGACATGCGAACAAACATCTCCTTCGCCGAGCACGAACTCTTTTCCAGGATATTTGGTTTTAAGTCCCTCCAGCAAAAGCCGCATTTCATCCATTATCCTGTTTTCCCTCAAGTTCGGCGAGTTTCAGCTTTATCTGCTTAAAGTCTTCCCATGCCTCTTTCTTTTTTGACGGATCCCTCAGCAGCGCACTTGGATGATACGTGGGCATGAACCACACGCCTTTTCTTTCCGTCCAGATACCACGCGCGCGTGAAATTGGAGTTTCATCGCCCAGCACGTACCTTAGCGCCACTTTGCCGAGCAGCGCGATGACTTTAGGCCTCACCAGCACAAACTGCTTGCGCAGATAGTCCATGCACGCCGCCGCTTCGTCGGGTTCGGGGTTGCGGTTCAGCGGCGGGCGGCACTTCACCACGTTTGCTATGTATACTTCCGTGCGCTCCATGCCCAGGGCGTGGATTATCGTGTCCAGCAGCTGTCCGCTGGCTCCCACAAATGGCCTGCCCTGCAGATCTTCGTCCCTGCCGGGTCCTTCGCCTATAAGCATAAGGCGGGCATTCGGATCGCCTTCGCCGGGCACGACCCTCGTCCGCCTTTCACACAGCCTGCACTTTTGGCAGCTTTCTATCTCGCTTATCAGTTCCTGCCAGGATGTATGCATCCTCAGCCCCCGTTCATATGTATGGAATGCTCGAAAATGTCAAAGAACACTCCGAAAGTGCTTGGGATATCGTTCTTCAGCCACCTGTATAGGTCAACGAGCAGAAACACGCAGCCAAACGCCAGCGCCACGCAGAACAGCGTCCACAAAAAATCCACGAGTCCAGCAGCGATCTGCAGCCGCATGCGCTTTTTGCGGTATTCTCTTTTGGTTATCAGCTTCGCCATCTATACGTAATCCTCCCAGGCGGGTTCCTCCCTGCCGGTCAGTTCTCCCTCCTGTTTTAGTCCGCGGAAACCCTGCTGCCTCAGTGCTTCATACAGCACTATGTTCACCGAATTTGCCAGGTTGAGGCTCCTCGCCTCGCTGCGCATGGGGATGCGCACGCACCTGTCGTAGTATTTCTTCAGGAGCTCTTCGTTGAGCCCCCGGGTCTCCTTGCCGAATACCAGATAATCGTTCTCGCCGTATGCCGGTTCCGTATAGCACCTTGCGGCTTTGGTGGACAGAAAATACATGCTTGCCCTGGGGTTCTTCTCTAAAAAGTCGCCCCATTTCTCATACACAGCATACTCCATAAGCCCCCAGTAGTCAAGACCCGCGCGCTTGAGGTACCTGTCGCTCAGTTCAAAACCCAGCGGTTTTATCAGATGCAGCTTTGCCCCTGTCGCGGCGCATGTGCGGGCGATATTGCCCGTATTCTGAGGGATCTCCGGCTCGACCAGAACTATATTCACACTGTTTCTCCCAATACGAATCTTTCGATAGCCCAGGCGGCTCCGTCGCTTGCGACGTCGGGCGCGACTGCGTCGGCTGCATCCTTTGTCCTTTGGGCACCGTTCATCATGGCGACTTTGATCCCCGCTTCCGCCAGCATGGATATGTCGTTCTCCCCGTCACCCAAAGCCATGACATCTTCCGTGGAGACGTTCAGGTACCGTTTTAACGCCTTCAGCGCAGCGCCTTTTCCCGAACCGCCGGGCATTATTTCCAGGCTGTGCTTAAACGCACTGTCGCTGGGCAGCCCCATGCGGTCGAATTCGTCTCTCAGGGCTTTAAGGATTGCCGGATCGTCCGAATACGCCTCGAATTTATACACGCCTTTTTTGCCTTCCCGGCGCATGCGCTCAAGTTCGTCAATAATGGCGTATTTCCGGCCCGGCTTGGCTTCCGAAACGCTTACACAGGCGGAATTCATTCCGTTTCTTTCGCTCAACCTGTACACCGTCAGCCCCGTGTAGGACGTCATAAAGCAGCCCGACGCGATCAGCTTTTCCATCACGTTCTCAGCCAGCCCCTCGTCCATAGTGTTCTCATAAACGCAGGACGGCCAGGTATGCATGTCGAGCCGCCCGCCGCCCGCGCTGATCACGGGACAGTCCAGTTCCATTTCAAGAGCGGGAGTGATGGCATTGTAAAACGTCCTGCCGCTGGCAAGGGCAAATATCACGCCTTTTTCAGTAAGACGCTTTATCGCGGATTTTGTTCGGCAAGAGAGCTTTCCGCCCGCCGGGACCAGCGTTCCATCAATGTCGGAAACGACGAGCTTTATCATCTTTCGGCCGCTTCCCTTACGGTGCGCGCAACTTCTTCCGCCACGCGCGGATCGAAGGGATCCGGCATGATCTTTTCCGCGCACAGCTCGCTTTCACTTACCAGCGCGGCGATCGCCCGCGAGGCTGCCAGCTTCATTTCCTCGGTGATGTCCTTTGCGCGGGCTTCCAGCGCGCCTTTGAATATCCCGGGGAAGGCGAGCACGTTGTTTATCTGGTTGGGATAGTCGCTCCTGCCGGTAGCGATAACGGCCGCACCGCCTTTTTTCGCTTCCTCCGGCATGATCTCGGGCGTGGGATTCGCCAAAGCGAATACTATCGCGTTGGGATTCATTTGCCTGATATTGTCGGACGTAAGCAGGTTCGGAGCGCTTACGCCTATAAACACGTCCGCGCCTTTTATCGCGTCTTTCAGCGTGCCTTTGAGTTTTCCGCGGTTTGTCAGTACGGACAGTTCCGCCTGCTCCGGGTTCAGCCAGGTTTTGCCTTCGCATACAAGTCCCATTTTGTCCGACAGGATTATGTCGCCCGGCGCGAAAGACAGCATCAGCCGGCAAATCGCAAGCCCCGCGCTGCCCGCGCCGCTTATGACGACGCGCGTGTCTTTCCAGGTCCTCCCCGTAAGCTTGAGCGCGTTCATAAGACCCGCGCACACCACGATCGCGGTGCCGTGCTGGTCGTCGTGGAAAACGGGTATATCGAGTTCTTTCCTCAGCCTGCGCTCGATCTCAAAACAGCGGGGCGCGGAAATATCCTCAAGATTTATGCCGCCGAACGCCGGGGCGATCAATTTTACCGTCCTGACGATCTCATCGGGATCCTTGGTGTCCAGGCAGATCGGGAAGGCGTCAACGCCCGCGAAACGTTTGAACAGCGCGCACTTGCCTTCCATTACCGGAAGACCCGCGCCGGGACCTATGTCGCCCAGACCCAGCACGGCGGTGCCGTCGGTCACCACGGCGATCGTATGGCCCTTTATCGTGTATTTATATATGTCTTCGGGGTTTTGGTGGATCCTGCGGCACGGTTCTGCCACGCCGGGAGTATAGGCAGCGGAAAGCTGCTCGCGGGTGTCTATTTGCACCGCGCTTTCGACCCTGAGCTTGCCCCTGTTTTCTTCACACAGTTTAAGGCTTTTAAGCGAATAATCCATTTTACTCCTCTTCCTGCGTCAGCACCGCATTCTTCACGCCGAACAGCCGTCCGATGTCAGCTCCCGCCAGGTCATCCCTGTCGGTGCAGGTGATTATCGTCTGGACCCCGCTGAGTCTTTTCACCAGCTGCCTGCGGCGTTCGGGATCCAGTTCGCTCATCACGTCGTCCAGCATCAGTACCGGCGCTTCCCCCGTGTCCTCCCGCATGAGCTCTATCTCGGAAAGTTTTAACGACAGCGCGCAGGTCCTTACCTGACCCTGGGAGGCGAAATACCTCGCGTCGTCTCCGTTTATAAACACGCCCATGTCGTCGCGGTGCACGCCTATGCTCGTCACCTGGCGCTTTATGTCGGAACCGCGCCTTGAGATCAGGTCGTTAAGATACGCGTTTCGCGTCTCTTCTGCCATGGACAGCAGACGCGCGCTGGGCTCGTACGTGAGTTCCAGGCGCTCGTTCCCTCCGGATACATCCGTGTGCACCTCCGAGGCAAATGCCTGAAGCTTTTCTATGAACCATTTCCGAAGATGCATTATCTCGGAACCCGTGAACGCCAGCACGGAGTCCCATGGATCAAGGCTCTCCTCCGTCTGCGCGCCGAGGGAAATGTCCTTAAGCAGCGCCGCGCGCTGTTTGAGCGCCCGGTTATACCTTTGCAGGGAATAATAATACCTGGGGCGCAGCTGACTGAGTTCCATATCGATGAACCTGCGTCTCTCCGCCGGTCCGTCTTTGATCATGCGCAGATCCTCGGGACTGAACAGCACTCCCGTGATGTGCCCCAGCATCTCGCCGCTGCGGCTGACCTGCGCGCCGTTGACCTTTACCCTGCGCCTGCCCAGCTGGCTGATAGCCACTTCCACCTCGTGGTTGCCGTCGTTTCGGACGCCGCACACCTTTACATAGCACTCGTCCTGCCCGGAACGGATCATTTCCTTATCCCGTGGCGTACGGTGGCTCCTGCCGGTGCAGCACAGGTGGATGGCTTCCAGCACGTTGGTCTTGCCCTGAGCGTTGGCGCCCGCCAGAACTGTTACGCCTTCGCAAGGCCGGATGTTGGCATGGGTATAGTTTCTGAAGTTTTTAAGCGTTATGCTCTCTATGCGCATCTCAGCTCTTTTTGCGGGCTTCCAGCTTCTTGCGCGTCTCCGTCGCCAGCACCTTTTTGCGCATGCGGATGGACTTGGGCGTTATCTCGACCAGCTCGTCATCGTCGATATAGTCCATAGCCTCTTCCAGAGTGAGGATGCGTATGCCGGTGACTTTCAGGGCTTCTTCGGCGGCGGCGGAGTTGCGGATGGAGGTCAGGTGCTTTTTCTTGCACACGTTCACATCGATGTCGCCGGGGCGGGAGGATTTGCCCACTATCATTCCCGTGTATACCTTGGTGCCGGGCTCAATGAAGAGTTCGCCCCTGTCCTGTATATAGAACATGGCGTAGGAAGTGGTCTCGCCGGTCTCCCAGGCTACCAGTGATCCGCAGGAACGGGAAGGAATGTCCCCTTTATACGGCTCGTAGCCGGAGAACACCGCGCTCATGACTCCTTCGCCGCGGGTATCGGTCAGGAACTCGCCCCTGTAACCGAACAGACCTCTGGACGGCACGTTGAACTCCAGGCGCACACGGTCCATGCCTTCCATGCTGATGAGCACGCCCTTCCTGCGTCCGATCTTCTCTATCACGGCGCCCGCGTACTCGCTGGGCACGTCGCACACCAGCTGCTCCATGGGCTCGCACTTGACTCCGTCGATGTCCTTGTAAAGCACGGTAGGCTTGGTCACCGCGAACTCATAGCCCTGGCGGCGCATGGTCTCGATAAGTATGGAAAGATGCAGCTCGCCCCTGCCGGAGACCTTGAAGGTGTCGGTGGTCTCGCCGTCCTCGACCCTTAACGACACGTCCGTCTGCATCTCCTTTAACAGCCTCGCCCTCAGGTGGCGGCTGGTCACGTAAGTGCCCTCGGTGCCGGCGAAAGGCGAATCGTTTACCACGAAGTCCATGCTCACTGTGGGCTCGGATATCTTGACGAAGGGCAGCGGGTCCGCCATTGCCACGTCGCAGATGGTGTCGCCTATCGCGAGGTCTCCAAAGCCGGTCACGGCCACTATGTCGCCCACCTTGGCTGCTTCGCAGGGTATGCGTTTCAAGCCGTCAAACTCAAACAGTCCGCCCAGGCGCGCCGCGGGAGACACGAAGCTCTGCCCGTATACGCATCTTACAGCCATCTGGCCCGCCTTTATGGTGCCGCGTTCTATGCGTCCGATGCCTATCCTGCCCACATAGTCGTTGTAGTCGATCGTGGAGATAAGCAGCTGCAGGCTGGCTTCGTCATCGCCGCTGGGAGCGGGGATGTGCTCAAGTATGGTGTCGAACAGCGGAATAAGGTTTACCGCCGGAGTATCCAGGTCAAGCGTGGCGACGCCCGTTCTGCCGGAGCAGAACACTACGGGAGAATCCAGCTGCTCGTCGCTGGCGTCCAGCTCCAGCAGCAGTTCCAGCGTCTCGTCCACCACTTCGCGGCAGCGCTGATCTGGCCTGTCCATCTTGTTTACCACGATGATGACAGGCAGGGAAAGCTCCAGCGCCTTTTTAAGCACGAAACGGGTCTGGGGCATCGGACCTTCAAAGCTGTCCACCAGCAGCAGCACGCCGCCCACCATTTTGAGCACACGCTCCACTTCGCCGCCGAAATCGGCGTGACCGGGAGTGTCGACTACGTTGATCTTCACTCCTTTGTAGTGGATGGCTGTGTTTTTGGACAGTATGGTGATGCCGCGTTCCCTTTCCAGGTCGTTGGAGTCCATCACGCGGTCGGTCACCTGTTGGTTTTCCCTGAACACGCCGGACTGCTTGAGCATCTCGTCGACCAGTGTGGTCTTGCCGTGGTCTA
>JAEEGL014547548.1_pt1 | contig 16177 bp, 16 predicted proteins | sample 9134231 | NCBI WGS metagenome assembly JAEEGL01 (sample SAMN16246548, study PRJNA631951) | gut metagenome | biome: gut microbiome; feature: rumen; material: fiber-attached | host: Bos | place: Iran: Karaj | collected 2018-10
TGATGATAAATTTTTTTTATTTTTGTGTTTTGTTTGCATTATATAATATTTATAATTTAAAAATGATCTAAAAATACGTATTTATAGAGGACTTATAAAAAGCCTCAAAAAACATATATATTTTACTTTGCACAATGTACCTTGTGCAAAGTAAACGGTATTTCAGAGAAATCTTTGATTTGCGCTTATTTTTGCGTTTTTTTTCAAAAATAAAAATTTTATTTACCAAAAAACACAATCAAAATGCAAAGTAGATTGAAAGTCTGGTAATTATTGAAAAGGTATGCTAAACTGCCCTATTTTTGAAGATTATCTTAGTTTTTACCTAGTATTTCTGGATTACTATTTCAGATTCTTTAATTAATTTTGATATAAAAAAAGAGTTAAATCCTGGGGCTTAACTCTTTTATATTGATTTTATTTTAGATTAACCATAGATACATTCTCAGTTTTCTACGTGTGCTAATTCAGTTTCTTCAGCTACTCATGCAGCGTTGAGATAACATCTATTGAAGTAAGTATTTCCATCTTCTCCACAAACTATTTCTTGAGCCATAGTTTCACAATCTTCGATATTAACTTCTTCTACATCTCCTGTTTCGCTAGCTTCATCATCGAAGAATATGAATCATTTTTCACAGTTTCCACTTTCTAGATCTTCTATGAAACAGAAAGAATCATCATCAAATGCACATACAGTAATGTCTCATCATTCAGCTCGGTTTGTGAGAGTTCCGTTGTTTGTAGTACAAACGTCGTTGTTTGTTGTAGGAACATTTTCTTCTACTGTAATTTCTTCTGTATTATCTTTTTTACCACATCCAACGATTAAGATGGAAAGCAATAATACTGAGGATATAACTAGTGTTTTTTTCATCGTATTATAATATAAAAACTAAAAATCTGGTGATTATCATAATAATATATAAAAACATTGCAAGAGATAATTTCAAAAATTTCGGCTTTTTTTTGTAATATTTTTTGGTATTTTTGTTGTCTACTTCTATTTAAATATTTTATAAATAAAAGAAGAGGATTTAGATATAAATCCCCTCTTTTGAAGCCATTAGGCATCTTGAATAGATGTAACGATTTTTTTGAGATCCATGAGTGTGTCTTTAAGTTCCTGGTCGATAACTGTATATTCCAAACTATTGTTTAATCTGGATATATCATTTATGACCATTTGGATGTGTCCTCTCAACTTTGAATCACACACTACAAATTCCCATTTCTGTTGGATTTTCAATGATTTGATTCTGCTATCAAGTTCGATAAGTTCATTATCGATCTTTTTGATCTCAGTCATTTTGTCCCAACCAGTTTGTCTTTTCTCGTTGTTGAGTCTGATAGTATCTCTGTCTAAATTTCTCCAGCCACCTTTCTCAGACTCTTCAACATCTTTGAAAATCAGTTTAACATCACGCTTTAGTTTCTTCTGCGTTATAGCTAACCTTTCTCTTTGCGTGACAAGCTCAGTTAATTTCGATTTGTCCATAAAGTTTTTTTTGTTTAAGTTGTTTTAATTTTAGCGTCGGTATTTATAATTTTTTGGTAAATGAATTTCAATAGTAATATTATTTTAATTTTTCCTGGCTCGGAGCAGAAATATTTCATTACGATATCCAGAGTTTATGGTTTCTATATTTCAAAATATATTTTTAATTTTAATAAAAATCTGGTCCCATTCGGACTTCATTTTTTCATTTAGTAAATGGATTTCAATTATCAGATTTTCAATTTTTCATCGTTCAAAATCTGTTCGTGATCATAAAACTTCGAACTCCATTCATTCGATATCTATTTTTAGAATGTCGATTTTATCTATATTATTTTGATTTAAATAATCTTTTAGTGTGATGAATTCAGCCTTAATTTCTGTTCAGTTTTGATTTAGAAATGATGAATATTTACTGGATTGCATAGTCTTTTCTTGATTTAATAATATCGTTCAGCTCTTCGTTTTTGAGTTTATTCAATAATTATTTAGAATGATATTTTTATCGTTTCATAACGTTTCTTTCGCTTCATTATAAAACTCTCCTACTGGTTCAAAGTAGTGAATTTTAACGTCTGGATTGAGGTTTCTACATCGTTTGGAGAATAATCATTTATGTCATCAAATATCAAAAATACATTCAGCATCTTGAATTTTCTCTTTTGCGAAGCCGTATTCTTCTTTTACAAAAATCTCATATTCTAGAGCTTTTTCGTATTTTAATTGTTTATCGTTTGTTGTCATGTGTAGTTTATATAGTTATTCATTTATAATTCAAATCGATAAATAAAAAAATCTGATTTTTATTTCTGTTATTTTTTGTATTATGAAATGCATAAAAACCCAAAGTTTACCTTGAAAATAATGGGCTTTTCTTTATAGTAAAATCTAGTTGAGTTTATTTGATTTTTTTAAAATGAAAAGCGAGAATAAAAAATTAATTATTTGGATTTTTGCTATAGTTGTTATTATAGCTATTTTGTGTGTATTAATTCCATGGATTAGGAAAGCTAGATTGAATGCAGAGATTCAGGCAGAAATGCAAGCTTTAAGTGAGACTCCAACTGCAAAATATTGCAAAAATAGTTGATGAACATTGGAGATGAAAACTGATGAATCGGGTGTATATGGAATATGTAATTTTGAGGATGGATCAGCTTGTGAAATTATAGAATATTTTAGATGAGAATGTTTATCTGCAAGTGAACAAGGTGAAAGTGAAAATTTATATTGTTCAGATTGAAGTGTTTGTGAAGAAGATGCTGAAGGTTTAACTAATTGGATTGATGATATTAATGAAATTGAAATAGAAGATGATATTTATATTGAAACTGGTGAATTAGATGATGATTTGGATGACATTGATATTGATGCTTTGTATGATTATTATCAGAATGAGTTTACCAATTCTGGAGAAGAAAGTTGAATAGAATATTTGTAAAATGTTTTCATTGTGGTTAAAAATGTATTTTTAGTTATTATTAATATTCTCATGGCTAATGATTACAAACTTTGTCCAAAATGTGGTAATGCACTTGATAATAATGTTATGCAATGTCCATATTGTGGAGAAAGTTTATGAATAAATTTTTGATCTTGAGCAAGTAATAATTCATGATTTAATAAAGAAAAATTACCATCGACTGAGAAAAAGAAGTCATGATGCTGATGTTGATGCTTAATTTTTATTATTTTAATTGTCTGAAGCATTATATCATCTCTTTTGGAAGAATTAGATAGACAGGAATTAAGCGAAGTTAAAGAAGTAGTAATTCAGGAACTTGGTGATATGTTGGGTGTGGAAAATGGCTCTCATGTACACTTGTGAGATAGTGAAGAGATGAATAAGAAGGAAGATGTTCAAAGATTATTAAATCCTGATGAGATGAAGGCAATTGATGAATTTGATAGAATTTTTGAGGCTATAGAATATCTTAATTATCCTAAGTATCAGGATGAAGAAGGATGGGATGTTGAACTTGGTACGAGTACATCTGAGAGCCTTAATGATTCTAAAAAAAATATAGTTATTTTGAAATATAGATGATCAGAATTTAAAAGATATTTTTTGCAGTTAGATGGGGGAAATTTTGTGTTTTTCTTTGATGATGAGAATAATAACATACATAGAGTAACAGAAAACGAAGTTTTGGAAGATATATTGCCAATTTTTAGAGAAAGTCTTGGTAAGGTTGAGTAATAAAAAATCTTTTGCTTTAAATGTTTTTGTGTTTATTTTGTTTATATAAACAAAAAATAGGATAAGAAACTACCCTATTCTTTTGTTGTAGAGAACTTTCATTTCTTGCTCAAAAGACGGTCAAACCACCTGAAAGAAAGATATGAAAGTAAGGCAGGAAGTGAGAAAGTCAGACATCCTACTACGAACCACGCGACGAGCCTAGTTAGGCTTGGACCAGGGATCCATGTGAACAGATTCTGGGTAATGCCCCACACTTCATTAAAGAATGCTCCTCTGAAAGGGCTGTCGATGCAAGAGGCAATTAAGCCAAGCAACCAGTCAATCCAGAGGATAGCAAAGAATCCGCATGAAGCTGCCGCAAAGAACCTTTTTGAATACTTTACAATATTTTTCATTTTTTCTCCTTTTTTTTGTTTGACAATACGGATATATATTTAAAAATATTACTTTTTCAAGTGAAAAATAGTTTTTTAATATCATTTATTAAATTTATTAAATGACAAGTTAATTATCGTACTACTATTAAAAAATCTGAAAAGAAGTAGGAAGATTTATATATAATATTCGTATTATAAAACAAATTAATCAGACTTTAATTATCCAGAAGAGTAAATTTAATAGATATTCTTCAATTCCCTTTGTGTGTTCCATTTTAACTATTAATTCTACTTTTTTTATATTTTCATCCATTTTTAATTATTACTAAATAAAACTTTTCCTATTCTATATATTTTTATTGAATTTGTCAAATTTTTCTGTACTTTCTTTCCTTTTTTCTCTTTAGATAAGTGGAGATTTTTTATTTTGTGCAATTTATTATTTTATATATTTATTTTTGATTTTTTAAAAAGTAACCAATATGGTTACTCTTTAGATTAATAGAGGAATTCTCATAACTTTAGGTAAGTTTTACGAGAATAACGAACAGACATGCCAAAATGACACATCCAAATCCGAAGCAGAAAGATGAGATAGCTTTATTTTGTAGTTTTCTCACAGCATCTTTTCTCTCTTCATCTGTTTCATACTGATCCAAAAATTCTACGGATCTAAATACCGTAAATATGTCTACCAGATTTGTCATGATTGATTGTGTTTTTGTTTTTATATGAAAAATATATTGTTATGTCTTCAAAAATCAAGTATTTAATTTATATTTCTTTGAATTTGTATGGATTATAATTCCATTCTCATGGCATATCATTTATTTTCTCCTATGGAGTATCTTTCTACTATTTCAAATCACATTCTTTCACATCGATCTTTTAGTTCTTCAGTTTCCATTCATTCTTCTGGATCAAATGACATCACAGGTAATTGTACTACATTAACTTCTTCTTCTCTGGCTTTTTCAAGCATCATATTCATTAATTGAGTAGCAGTTCATTGTCTTCTTTCTTCTACGAAAATAGACAGTACGAATAAAGTGTCTCATTCTATAACGTATTCTAGTGATCAGTCTTTATAAGTTAATTTCATGATATTTTGTTAATGAAATAAAATATTAACAAGAATATAATTGATTAATAATATAATGGAATGTGATTTCAATATTTTTTTAGATAAAAAAAAGAGTAGAAATAATCTACTCAATCTCCAGATATGAGAAATAAATTATGTAAGGTGCCTTTAGAATGAAGCGACACTAGCTATTAACTAGTGAAGTATCTCATGCTTTAGGCAAACCTAAAGTAGAAGATTCCATGAGATAGCAAACTCAAATGAATTTTATCAGATAGAGAAATAAATCTCTAGAGAGCGGGATATATCCTCATTTAAGACCTTCTCTCAAATGATTGTTGTATAATGTATCCAGCAACATATGAATCTAAATGTCTTGGGCATTATTTTCTAATCATTGCCCCTATAAGATTTAAATATTCCATAATAGGCTGATAAGGTAACAATAGTAGGTGATTCTATTATGCTTATCACTATTTTAAAGCGAAATAGATAAATATAAGAAACTTATAAGAGATAACTAGAATCGATTTTCAGTTGAACTAATAATTGTTTAAATTATTAACCAGAGAACCTCAATCTTTGGAAGGTATTCTCAATGAAAATGTCGACCTTAATAATCGCTTCACATCTTTTACCAGGGTAGAAGAGGAAATTAGTTAAATATGTGGATTCATAAATAACCGTATAGAATGATTTGCACATTCAGCGAGATTATTAAAGCAAATGAAGTACATTTACCAGTTACATAATTTGTGAAAGATCTCATCTGTATCAACATGAACTTCTTAAGTCACTGATTCATGATGACGTATATATTATAGTCGAAAAAAATTTTTTGTCAAATTTTTTGGGACTTTTTTTACAAAAAGTTTTGCTAGTTATTAAGCCGTATAATTTATGATGGAATAAAAAAATTGAAACTTTTTTTCAAAAAAAATAAAAAAATCTGAAAATTTTTTATAAAATTTTTGATAAATTAATCTAACATTTTTATTACATATGAAATTTGATCATCTGTATCAGATGGTTGTTGGTCGATTGTATAATTATTTGACTCATTGTTTGTGCTTCTCATAAGCATTATCATTACATATCATCTAATTTCTTTATTCATTGGATATGAAATATTGGTCATTATTCATTCAGCTTTCAGGGCTTTTAGATGGTTTTGATAATAAGTTGTTCCTCATTCGTTTTTGCTTCACCATAATGCTCTAGAAAGGATTGTTCAGAATTCTGCTCTCGTTACTTCATCATTTGGTCTGAAATCACTAATCCCCTGTCACATTAGTCATAATTGGCATGCATGAGTGATTCAATAATAATATTTTGAATCTAATTCTTCGGATACATCGCTAAATCTACATGTTTTAGTCGTATCTATTTCTTTTCATAGAACTTCTGTAGTATAATTACTTATCATTTTTGCTAATTCACCTCTTTTGAGGTTTCAATTCATATTTGCTCTTTCAATTGAATCCATGGTGGTTATTTGGTTTGCGTATGCCCAATTATATGCTTGTTTCATTTCGGCATTGTACTCTGCTCATACGTAAAAGATTGGTAAAATTAGTAAGCTTGATAGTAATATAGTAAATAAGTATTTCATAACAAAGAATATTATATAAAATATATTTTGTTAATATATTTAAGTTTTGTAGTATTTCAATTAAATTTTAGAGAATTTATTTGTAAAATTTTATTGATTTTTATTATATAATTTATACCATTAATTAGTTAATTGATGACTGATTTTTTTATGTTATTCGTTGTCTACTTAAAAAATGAAAAATAAAATTCTGATTTCTATTATCTTTTCTATATGTATTTTTTGATATGCATATGGTGAAGATTTTAATTTCTCTAAGCTTGATAATGTTGAATATGTGCCATGAGAAGTAATAGTAAAGTATAAAGATATATCTTCAAATTCAAAATTAAATTTAAGGTCAACAAAAAATTTATCAAATATTTATGCGGAACTAGAACCAAATAACTTAGAGATAAAAGATAATTTGGACAATTTAGGAAATGTTGCTTTAGTGGAAATTAAAGATGAAAAGACTGTACAAGAAACAATTAGTTTATTAAATGAAAATCCTAATATTGAATATGCAGAGCCAAATTATATTCGTTATTTATTTTATTTGGACGACTTTATCTCGAATGATTCGCTTAAATCACAGCAATGGTGATTAGAGTATATTTCGTGGGAAGATGCATTTAGAGTTTATTCATGAAGATTAAGTGATAAATTTGTGTCTGTGTGAGTTATTGATAATTGAGTGAATTATTTCCATCCAGATTTAAAGAATTCCATGTGGAACAATGAATCTTGTGTGGTTGATTGAGAAAATATAGAATGATGTATTCACTGATATGATTTTTTTCATGATGTGACTACTCCCCTTCCTAATAAAGATAGTCATGGTACTCATGTTTCTTGAATTATTGGTGCTTGATTTAATGATTTATGAATTATTTGAGTTAATCCGTATGCTAAAATTGCATCTTTAAAAGTTGGAAGGGATAAATCTTTAACTTCTGCTGATGAATTGAGGGCTATTTATTTTGCGATAGACAATTGAATAAAAATTATAAATGCTAGTTATTGATCTTCAAGTTCATCGATACTAGAAGAACAAGCAATTCAAGAATTCTGAGAAAGTGGTTGATTATTTATAACGGCAGCTGGTAATGGAGATTCTCATAATGTTTGACAGGATGTTGATAATAAATCTTCAATTTATCCGTGTCAATATGATTTGGATAATATTATTTGTGTTGCGGCTATTAATTCAAGTTGAAATAGGGCGAGTTATTCAAATTATTGAGTGAATAGTGTGGATATTGCAGCTCCTTGATCAGAGATTATTAGTACTGTGATTACATGAGCGGTAGATGCTACTGATATATATTTGGAAACATTTAATGGTTGTAAAAATTCCAGTATTGTTTGACGGAAAAATTGATCTTGTTATAATTGGTCAGGAGGATATTTGAATTATGGATATTTGTTTACTGGTTCTTTAGATTCCCCTAAAATAAATATTTGAAATGATGTTATAGAAGTTTATCTTTCTTTTTCTATTTCATGTGATTCTGTAAATGTTTGAATTCAATATTCAAAGGATTGAGAGAATTTTGATGATATTGGTAGTTTATGATATGTCGGTCCTTCATGAAGGAGTTATAATTTATCTTTACCTAATGATTATTATACGTCAGATTTTGCGTTTAGATTGTATATAATTGATGATAATTCTCTTAATTCTATGGTAAGATGTGCTATTGATGATGTTGAAATTTATGAAGATCCATATGTTTCCTCAAATCATGCTGTATACGGTAAAATGTCGTGAACTTCTATGGCGACTCCATATGTTGTATGACTTGCATCTCTTGTTTGGTCAATAAATCCCAAATTATCATACTTGGATGTAAAAAATTTTATTATGGAGTATTGAGATGAGAATATTGATTTAAGCTGAAAACTTGTTAGTTGAAAGACTATTAATGTAAAAAAAACGTTAGATGCTGTATCTGAAAATGTATTATCAAAACCGGGTTCTTTGACGTCTAGTTGGACATGAGCTATTAAGTGGGACTTTATAGATTGAGCTGTGCAATATTATTATGAAGTTTCTGATTGAACTTGAATTATTCTTTCTTGATTTACAAATCAAACTTTGGTTGAAACTAATTTGGAATGAGATTATTTGCGGAGAATTCAATGAATAGATAATAATTGAAATAAATCAAAATTTTGAGAATCTTATATTTGTGAGAAACCAGAAATTGAAGATATTATTTTATCATGATGAGAGTGTTCTAATTTGTCATGACGTATTGATGTAAATGATAATTGTTTTGATATGTACCGTATTGTTTGGTTAAATTGAGATGGCTCAGAAATGACCAATCCAGAAATTACTCAGAATTTTTCGTGAACTTTGTTAAAGAATGTATATGTTGAAAATGCTTTTTGAGAGAAAACTGATATGGCTTTAGTCACTTATTCTTGGAAAGATATAAGTCCAACACTTGAAATTAGTTCCTATGTATATCCAACATTGATTAAATCTATATCTAGGCAAAATATTTGAAATCTTGTTTCATTGTTTTGAGCTAAAGACTGAGAATGTTGATTAAATACGATGAATGTATTATTCGTTTCGTGTGATTTATGAACAGCATCTTTAAATTCTAATGTATTAAGCATCGTTGCTCCTACTTCTCAACAATGAAGAGCAACTTGTTCGGTGACTTTTAGCGATGATGAATGAAATGAGATAACTTGAATATTTAAATATGATTTTAATACTATTGTACAATCCAATTGAGGATGAGGTGGATGATGATGAGGCTGAGGGTGATGATGAGGGTGATGAAGTAAAACAAATGAAACAGATACTCATTGAACATCAATAAATGACCAAAAAACTGGTGGAGTTGTAACTTGAAAACAGGAGAAAATTATAACATGAAAGAATGAAGTTTTAGTATTGGAAAAAGATAGAAAATTAGAATTGTTTGATGAAAATAGTGAAGAATTGGATAATAGTTTTGATTTTTCATGGTTTAATAATTCTAATCCATCATCTCTATTATTAAATTGATATACGGTAGAGTTTAATAATGCATATGAATTTGCGTACAGAGCCTGAATTACAACAACATCTTCAATAGAAAAAGCCAATATGAATTGAAATTTAACAAGAATTGCTATGGCTAAAATGTTATCGCAATATGCAATAAATATATTATGAAAAAAACCTGAGAATATTATTACTCCAAAATTTCCGGATGTTAGCCAAAAATTGGATGATGATTATGGTTGAGCGGTTGCACTTTCATATCAATTATGAATCATGTGAAAATGAATAAAGAATTTTAGGCCAAATGATGAAGTAACTAGAGCGGAATTTGCTACTGCGTTATCTAGGATGTTATATTGAACTCAAGATTGAACTAATCAATATTATTCTACGCACTTGTCGAAATTATATGAGGAGTGAATAATAAAAAATACTAATCCTAATTTGAAGGAATTAAGGTGATATGTGATGATAATGCTTATGAGAAGTGCTAAAAATTAATTTTCTGGGATTATGAATAAATTTTTGTTTTTTTGTATAATATTTATAAGTTAAAATTTGCATTTTCTATAAAAAGGGTTATACTATGAAAGTGAATAAAGTTTTAGATTGAAAATTTTTTTCAATGAAAATAAAAGAGTTAAAAATATCTAATCTTATGAGCTTTCCGTATGTGGAAAATCTGGATGATTTTGATTGAATGGTATTCGATAAGCTTGAGAATGATTCTGATATGAATATTTTGATAGGTGCGAATGGTTCCTGAAAAAGTAATTTTATAGAAATTATTAATCAGTTTTGTAGAAATATAATATTTGATTATACATTTGATCCATCAATCATAAAAGAAAAAAGAAAATCTGAATATAAAAATTCTATTCAACTTGTTTCAAAGACTGCATATAAACTTAGTAAACATACAAGATATCAAGATAAACCATCTAAAATTGAATTTGTTGTGGAACTTTATGATTCAGACTTTGATAATATTGGATTTGTTTGTAAAAATACGAAGAAAATTAATTCTATTATCGAAAAATATAGCGAATTAACGTATAGATTTCCTAATTTCAGTTTGAATCATATAAAAAATGAGATAAAAGAAATCCGTTTAAAGGCAGAATTCGATGAGAAAAAACAAGAATTTATAATAGATAAGGCGGCACTTACTCCTATGGAATTTTTTTCTTTAGTTTGTATACAGGAAAGAGAGTTATTATATATTTGTACGTATATTTATAATAAATGGGAGAAAAAGGATACAGAGTCTGTGCGATATCCTTTAAAAAATACATTTACAATTTTATCATCTCAAAGAGATTTGGTAGAATGGAAATATTTGAATGAATTTCAGGATTTTGATAATTATATTTTTAAAACAAGTGAAGAAACTAATGTTAATTTGGAATGATATTTTAAATGTCTCTGGAAAATATGGAACATTATTAAGAAACGTACGCAGGAGGATGTTGAGAATGATAAGCATATGTCTAATTCAAATGATGAAATATTAGTTGATGAATCCTGGGAATCTAGGTTATATCAGTCAGATTTCTGGAGAGATTTGGTATGATTGGTCGAAAAATTTATTCATAAAAAACTTACAATTGACTATATTCAGTGATCAATCAATTTACAATTAAGAAATTCTGATTGAGAACCTTGTTATTTTGATGATTTATGAGCTGGACAGCAATCTTTATTATTGATAATTTTTGCATTATTGTGAAATGATTTGCAGGATTGATTTATGATAATAGATGAACCAGAGCTTCATATTCATCCGCAATTACAAAAAGAGTTATCGTTATTATTTAATCATGTTACTGAAAATTATTGAACTCAGTTTTTCTTGTCTACATATTCGGCATTATTTATTAATGAAGATAATATTACGAATGTTTATAGATTCTCGAAAGAAAATTGATGAACAAAGGTATTTACTCCATATATAAAAATAGCTCCAGATGATGCAAAATTAGTTCATTTATTGAGATTTGAGAATCTTTCAAAAATCTTTTTTGTGAATAAAATTATTATGGTGGAATGAGATTCAGATTTATATTTCTTTTCTCATTATTTGAAATGGTTGCAAGAACAACCTGGTTGGGAATTTATTACTTGAACGTATGAAATAGTAAATATTAATGGAAAATGATCTTATAAAGCATGGCATAAATTTTTGAATAAATTCTGAATTGATAATTACTTTATTTGAGATTGGGATAATACGGTAGATTATGGATTCTTTACGCCAAAGGAATTAGGAAAATATTATCAATTGGCAAATAAACATATAAAGAATGATAAATGGGTAAGTGGAGATTATTATAATAGATTAGTTTTTACGATAAAAAAGTTCTATCCACAAAAATATCATAGAATTATCCAATGAATTGAAGATCTTTATAAGGATAATGTTTATATTTTAAAACTTTGAGCTATTGAATCATATCCTCGTATGGAGAGAAAATGACTACAATATATGGTGAATTTCTGTAACTTAGAATTTGAAAATTGGTTGGTTAGTCCTGAAACAAGTGAGCAAAGAAAAGAGTTGTATGATATCTTTAGTAGTATCTTTTCTAAAGAAAGACAGGAGGAACAGTGACAAATAGAAAATCCATTTTAAAAATAAAAAGCCTCATTTGAGGCTTTTTTGTTAGTATATAATTTGTAATTATTACATATTTTTCATGTAGAAAACGCATGCAACTACAATAAATATTATGGCAAATATTAGAACTACATAAGTTTTGGTTTCTTGCTCTTTTACTTTAGCTTTTAATTTTGCTAATTTTTCTTCAAGCATTCTTTTTTCTTCAATAGCTTGTTGTTTTTCTTTATTGTAGTCAGGTAAAGCGACCATTGTTTGAATTTTAGCTTCTAACTCCCCTATTCTCTGTTGTAACATGAAGATAATCTTATTTTTCTCGTCTATTTGCTTATCTTTTTCTTGGAAGATTAAATAGAATTTATCTAATTTTTCATCAATTGTAGCCATATCATTAATTGGCTTTACAGATATTGTAGAATTGTCTTTTTCTCAAATAAGCTCAGTAGAGATTTCTTGGCGTAATGATGAGAATTCGTTTTGTAAAATTCTTAATTCTTCTTCATTTAAGATAACTTTATTAGCAATCTTTTTATAGGATAATTTTCCTGATTTAACATATCTATCGATAGTTCTTGTAGATACTCATAGTAAAGCTGCGGCTTGAGTTCTAGTTACAGTATAACGTTTCATTTACGTAAAATTCGTAATAAAATATAAATGTTTTTATAATATTTTTGTTAGAACAGTAATACCTATACTCATTATGAATGATAATATTAATGTTTGCCAAATTTCTCATAATTTTACAGTTACTCCTCGATCAAGATACTCGTTTACTACGTATGCAAATAAATAAAATATTAGTACGTTAATTACGATTGAAGCTAGTCATAGTGTCAGGAAATTGACAGGACATGACAGTGTTTTTAGAATCCATTTTATAGGAGAATTGAAAATTCGGAAAACTAGTCCTAGCATAAGGAATATTCAAACTAGACTTATTATTGAACTTTCTACAGCTGGGTTGGAAAAAGTAAATTTTATTCCCAATGAGAAGTAGTTGAATACATATAATAATATTCAGCATACAACGATATTTGCAATCAGATTTTTTATAATTTTCATAGATTGCTATAATAGTATAAAAGTAGACATTTTATATTTTTTTGTCTACTTTTTTCAAGTGATATTTATAATGCTTATTTTTTATTTTGTTTTCTTATAGAAAAAGTGATGTCTTGTTCTACCGCTCACATAAAATCACTTAATTTAACTTTTCAGGACTTTAGAAATAGGTTATTTACATTCTGTCGTGGTATGTCAGCATATTCTTCGAATAATCATAAATCTTTGATTTTTTGGAGAAATTTATCTTTGTCTACAACATTCATTTTTGGAGATTTCGTTACTTTTACATTATATTCACTTCCACTTAAAATATAATCAGATTTTTCATCGTTTGGATCTTTTTTTATTACGTATTTCTGAAAAATTCATTTCAGTCATTCTTTCTGCTTTTCTAATTCAGAGATTTTATCACTAATTTCTATAAATTCATCGACAAGTGCTGTAATACTTTTATCTGATAATTCTCATTCTACTTCGCCATCAGAATTAATGGCGTTGAAAAGAGGACAAATAGATTGATAGTCACACCAACTGCAAAGAGAAGACTGATTTGCTTCAAATATTTTTTTACTTCACATAGCATATTGCACTTTGTTTTGCTCTATTTCTCTGATTATGTTTAAATATTTATTCTTAATCTCGTCCAATTTTTCTTGAGTGATATCTCGTTCATCTTCTATGTCGAAGTGTAGAAAATATAATTTTGCTTTCAGATTTTTGAAGTATTTTGCATATTTTTGTTGAATTCATAGTCAGTATAATGTGAGTTGTTCGATGTATTGATCTTTTTCCTCTGTTGGTAAACTTTTATTTGTTTTATAATCGTTGATTATGAAAGTATCTCAAACTTTATCTAATCTATCTATAAATCATAAAAAGTTTATTCATTCATCTAATTGGAATGAAATCTGCTTTTCGGTACTGATAACCTGTAAATCTTTGAATGGTGTGTGCTTGTCGTAATATCTAGAAAGATAAAATTCCCCTCTACGTTTAAAATCTTCAATAGTTAAATCTGCATGATGATTCAAAATTTCTCATCAATTTTCTACAGTTTCTTTTTCTTTTTTTGTTCGTAGATTATAATAATCTGCTATAAATTCTTCTTTTCTAGGAGTTTTGAAAATGTTTATGTTATTATACAAGTTTTGTAATGATTCATGAACTAAGGTTCATAGTAAAGTGTCAGTACTTTCTACAAATTCAGGAGTTGGAATTTTATCAATATAGCGATAACGATATTTTAGTGGACATTGTAGATAAACTTGGATTTGAGATACAGAATATCTAGCCATTTTATTATATGAAAAATAAAATTAATCTTCTAAAATATCTTCAAATTCTTCCACTAAAATTTCATCTGAATTTGATTTTTTATCTTTTCTTCGTTGGTGAATGGCATTTCTAACTCATAAAAGTCCGATTACTACTGCCCTTCTTCTTCTTGGTAAAACTTCTAATCATTGTTCAACAAATGTTTCATATCATCGAGTCATTACTTCGTTGATACTTTTTCATTCAATCATTTCGGCTAATAAACTACATGAAGCTGTACTTACTTGTCCCGGGTTTCATGAAAAACTAAACTCTTCAACTGTGTCATCTTTGATTTTTAGATAAACAGTAATATCGTCTCAGCATATAAAATTTCATTCATGATAAGATATGTCAGAATCTTTCATTTCATAGAAATGAACAGGGTTTTTATTATATTCGGCTATAAGTGAATCTGATATTTCGGACATTAATAAACAAAAATTTTGATTAAATTTATAAAATGAATTATAACTATTGTAGGTTTATATTCAAATTAAATTTCGATTAATTCATATAGTGTCTATATCTGTCTAGTTTTGTCTAAATATTGTATTTTACTTTGATTTTTAGTTCTGATTTTATATTATTAGTTGTTGTTTTATTGAATATATGGTTGTGATGAAAATTACATCAGCTGAGTTTATAAAAAGTGTAGCAGATATTAAACAATGTCCAGATTTGAATTTACCGGAATTCGCATTTTTTTGACGTTCAAATGTATGAAAATCTTCATTAATCAATATGTTGACTCAAAGAAAAGATTTAGCTAAATGCTCAAAAATTCCATGAAAAACTAAATTATTTAATTTCTTTTTGATAAATAATTCATGGGTTATTGTAGATTTACCATGATATGGATATGCTAAATCGTGAGAAAAAGAAAGAAAAAGTTGGTTGGATTTTACACAGGAATTCTTGAATACGAGAAAAACTTTGAAAAATACTTTTCTCTTGATAGATGGAAGTATTTCTCCTCAAAAGATTGATATTGAAATGATTAAATGTTTTCTGGAAGAATGAATTGATTTTTCGATTGTTTTTACAAAATTGGATAAGTGTAATCAAAAAGATCGCATTAAAAATCAAAAACTTTTTAATGAGGAAATGAAAAAAATCTGATTGAATTCATATAATAATTTCTCTGTGGATAATATTCATTGAAAATGAAGAGAAGAATTACTCTCTTTTATAGAGAGTATGTTATAATTTTCATAATTTTGTATATTTTTGTAAATATTAAAATATTATTTTTTATAAAAATGTGGCAACTAATAGTTAGAGCATTTTTTAAATTTTATCTTGTAGAATAAAATGAATAAAATATTTTAATGGCGTAAATAAAATTTACAAACAAAAAGATTAACTATGTGTGGGGTGCAGATGATTCAGCGTATTGCTTGAATCTAGGGTAA
>JAEEGL011186988.1_pt1 | contig 16176 bp, 18 predicted proteins | sample 9134231 | NCBI WGS metagenome assembly JAEEGL01 (sample SAMN16246548, study PRJNA631951) | gut metagenome | biome: gut microbiome; feature: rumen; material: fiber-attached | host: Bos | place: Iran: Karaj | collected 2018-10
AACTGTTTCATAACCGCCTCCGTTTTTGCTGTATTGACTGAACAGTATTATATCTTATCCCGCATCAAAAAGAAATGTTTTTTTACTTTTCTCCCGTTCTTTTTTACGCTATAATATAATAATCCTGACAACACTCCGGAAAGGTCTTACACAGGCAATGAGTATTTTAAAACAGATTATTCTCCATGCCGCGCCGCTGCCGCAGCTTGAAAACTACAACCGGTTTCTGTTTATCGGGCCTCACCCCGATGATATCGAGATCGGCGCAGGAGCCACCGCAGCCAAGCTTGCGGCGGCAGGCAAAGAACTCTGCTTTCTGATCTGCACCGACGGAAGATACGGCTTTGACAATCTTTCGGAGCCGATTACGCCGGAAGAACTCGCTGACATCCGCCGGAAAGAAGCTCTGAGCGCCGCAAAAGTCCTCGGTGTTTCGGATGTGCGCTTTGCCAATCTGTCCGACGGTGCCTTTTATGACGTGGAAGAACTGTCCCACGTTATTCTGAAGACGATCAGTGACTTTCAGCCGGAAGTTATTCTTTGCCCTGACCCCTCCGTCACCAGCGAATGCCACAGCGACCACCTGAACGTCGGCAATGCAGCAAAACGCGCTGCTTGTTTCGCCTCCAACCGGGAAATCATGAAAGCTCACGGTCTGACTGCAGCTCCCGTCCAGGCGATTGCCTTCTTTATGACCGCCAAGCCGAACCGCTATATCCGCACAGACGGTTTTCTGCAGACGCAGCTTGATTCCATATTTCTCTGCCACACATCGCAGTTCCCTGCCGGTACGAGCTGGGCAAAATCCATGTCGCTGTATCTGAAACTGAGGGCATATGACTTTGGCCTGCGTTCATTGTGCAAAACCGCGGAAGGATTCCGCGTGCTCGGACAGACACATATGCACTGTCTTCCCGAGGCAGGAGACTGATCTGCCTTCTGAGTTCAGAACAACTATTACGGAGGAATACATCGTCTATGGAAAATGCTGCATTACTTGTCATTGACATGCAAAACGGATTCATCAACTCCTCTTCTCCGCTCTTTATCGCCGGTGCTCCGGAAACCGTGCCCCGGTGCGCAGATGTGATCGCTTTCTGCCGGAGCAAAGGTGTTCCGGTTTTCTTCGTAACACGTATATATCTCGCGGACGGAAGCAATGTGGAGCATACACGGCACGATGCCTGGCTGAAGGGCGGAAAACCGCTCTCCCCCGGCTGCGCAGATGCGATTTCCGCCGCCATGCCGGAATCCTTTGGCTCGGATGACCGAGACTTCCATATTATCAAGCCTCGCTACTCCGCTTTTTTCGCCACAGAGCTCGATCTGATCCTGCGGCGCAAAGGCATCCGTCACATCATTCTCACCGGAACAACCACTCCCAACTGCATTCGCACGACCTGTTATGATGCCATTTCTCTCGACTATGAGGTAACGGTTCTGAGTGACTGCACATCCTCTGTGACAGAGGAAATACAGCAGAGCAATCTGCGGGATATGGCAAACGTGGGTACACACATTATCAGCAGCGTAGAATTTCTCAGCGGGCAGTCATAACGAGAATACTTACCTTCGGAGGAAGCTAATGAACGATTATACAATCACCACACTCCGGAAACAGCCGGAGCTTATGGATACAGCAGCAGAATGGTTTCACAATAAATGGGGCATTCCGAAAGAAGCATACCTGGAGTGTATGGAAGACTGCCTTGATGGCAAATCTGATTATGACTGGTATCTCTGTCTGGATGGAGACAAGATTATAGGCGGGATGGGCGTCATTGAAAACGACTTTCACGACAGCAAGGATCTGGCTCCCAACGTCTGCGCAGTGTATACGGACGAAGCCTATCGCTGTCAGGGAATTGCAGGAAAGCTGCTGAACGTGACCGTTGAAGATATGCGAAAAAAAGGGATCTCCCCACTGTACCTGAACACCGACCACATCGGTTTTTATGAGCGCTACGGCTGGGATTTCTTCTGCATGGTGCAGGGCGACGGAGAACCATACCTGTCGAGGCTGTATATTCACCGGTGAAACACCGAAAGGAAGCCGAGATGACTTTTACGATCATCTCGACTTCTAGTTTTTCAGGGCTGTTCAGCTGTCATCGGAAAAACTTTATCTATCACTTCCTGCAGTCCTATAAATCTTTCCTTCAGTCGCAGCCAAGTGTTTGCGTCCATTCTTTCAGGAGAGGTGTTCAAATACTTTTTTTTGCATCTTTATCATCTCCTGAATCAATATTGATCAGTCTTACTTATGCCGGTTTTGAAAGCAGCCTTTGCCTGGCATAACGGATCAGTACTTCGGAGACGGATGTGCGGACAGTCTTATCTTCCGCGCCAAACTGAACCGCTACCAGATCATGCTGTTCACCATTTGCGACTTCCGCCTTCACCAGGACTACAAGACAATTTCGGGCCATATCGGTAGTTCCCGTCTTCAGCCCTACAACCCCTGGGACATTATAGAGCAGAGGGTTGGAGTTATCGACCGTTATATCCAATGTTTTTAGACAGACACTTCTCCGGGAAGTGATATCCGTGATCTCCGGATAGTTTTTCATGATATGCCTGACCAGGATGAACATATCGTTTGCCGTCATACGGTTTTGTACTTTTGTCGTAAACAAATCGTCTGTATAGACCGGGAGGCCATGACAATTAAAAAACCTGACTTTACCTGAGAGACTCAAGTTCCCGCTTTTCCGGATCATCCGTTCAACAAAGGCCCTTTCACTCCCTGCCGCATGGACTGCCAAAGCCAGGGTACATTCGTTGCTGGAAGAGACCAGCATACCGTACAAAAGCTCGCAAAGAGGGGCCTCTGTTCCGGCTTCCATGGGGATTATCCCATCCTCGGAACGAGAGAGCATCTCCGCCTCTTTGGTGATCATTACTTTATCTTCCGGAGAAATGACCCTCTCTCGGCAATGCAATCCATGATGACGGCATATGACATCAGCTTTGATGTGCTGGCAATCGGAACGGACAGATCCGGCTCCCAGGAAAGGTAGATTTCTCCGGTACCAGCATCTCCGACAACAGCCGAGTGGAGTTCAAAAGAAAACGAACCCTCATCCAGAACATGCCGGTCAATGATGAAATGTCGTGTGGTATCCAGTATTAGCTTCCCATCGGAAAACTGCAGGGAAAGATCCATCTGCATTGCCAGATCTGTCAGATTCAAAAAGCAGTCTTCCTGATCCGCGGAATTTTTGCCAAGGAAACTATAGTATTTCAACTCTCTTCCGTCCAGGAAGATCCGGCTGACGTTGAGATTTCCCGTTTCATAATAATACCCCTTGTTTGCATACAGCGGGAACGGCGTATTTTCGCTGCCGGATGGGGTGTACTTTTTATTCGTCGTGATACGTACCACACAATCTGAAATCGTCACGTCAAACTGCTTAGCAGACCCACTCAGTGCAGAGGCAAGATCCCGCAGAGAAAGATACCTGTTGTTGACATATGAAGAGTGAATTGTTCTGATCTGCTTCGGGGATCCGCCGTCAACAGACAGAAGCGTAGGCCTGCGCACTCAGAAGTGTGCCATAGGCATCAAACTCGCCTTCTTCCGAACAATCCGGACTGTACAGATAAAAGGCCATCGGATAGAACTCTGCCGACCAGTTGTCCGTCAGATCAAGCGTAACACGGACACGGGCACCGTCCATCGCTTCTTCCACAATTCCGATTGCCAGTGGTGCAGCCTCTGCAAAGGCAGCCGAGGACATGCCCATCATCAGCACAAAAACCAATGCAAGAACTACCAAACGCTTCATTTTTTACCTCCTGTAATTTATCCAACTCAAATTGAATTTAAGCCAATATCCAACCAGAATTCAGACAGGCTTCATCTTATCGGATATTAATCGTATAACACTATAAAAGCAAACCGATTGTAAACATTTTTCTACATAAATACACGGTGCCTGGGCAGATTCCGCTTAACATGTGGATGGATTTCGTCTCCGAAGAATTTCAGCAGAAACCTGCAGGTATCGGATGCGCAAAGAAGCTGTCTCCGTGCCGAAAGAAAAACTCAGTAAAGAACACGGTGGATTGAACTGACCTGAGACAGCTGCTCTGCATTAAAGGGTTTTCAGTATTGCTTAAAAAAAGCAAAAATACGGCCTGCAGTAAATAAACCCTGAAAAAAGTCGAGATGATCAAAAGGTCATCTCGACTTCAAATATTTGGTAAAAAATATCTTACTTCCCAATAGTATTTTCTTGCAGAATCCGGAAAATCATCCGACACACCATGTTCGGGATCATAGAATACACCGTCAGCGTATAAGGACCAGTGCCAGCAGCGGGGCGTTTCAAGGCTGAGAATGCAGAATGTGGGTAAATCCTCTTTATTTTTTACCGAAACACGTACGTCGGAAATCCACACACCGTGAGCGCGCAGAAAGCTCTTCATTTCCCTGAGATTCGTCTCACGGTCATTATGAAGTTCCTCAGCCACCTTTTCCACTTGAAAGCCGGTTACCATAGAGAGCACCGCCTGCCCGCACTGGAATTCATCAGGTTCATGGACATAGTATATGTTTTTCACTTTTACAGGGACTGACTAACAAAGTAGGCGCGGATCCTGTCATCCGTTATCAGGACGGATTCCTGATTGAAAAAGACGCAAAGATCTTTGGCGATTTCATTGATAAGCTTTCTGTCAACATCAATCAGTGAGATGACCAGTGTGGCTTCCTCAGTATATCTGCCGTCTTCATGCATGTATCCGCCCTGCGCGAGAGAAAAAGAAAAAGGAACATGATAACTGCAACAGACTTTTTTAAGAATACTGACGTATCTTTCCGTCTCGTATTTCTGCTGCATGGTTTCCGAGTCGTTCAGACCCACATATATTTTCGTCTCTATCACTGCGACTTCTCCTTCAATTCTGAAGATAACCGGCTCTGCGGATATTTTTAAAAAAGGACAGGCTGCACCTGTCCCCACCGTTTTTCGAATGTCATACCGGCGAACTGGCCTTTTGCTTTACACCAGTTTTTTGATCAGCATTTCCAGGTCTTCCTTTTTCAGTTCGACATCAAAATTCAAATGAACCTTTGCCTTGTCCCCGTCATAGCTCATCTGAATCGGATCATTGAACTGAATCTCAGGCCTGGCCCCGATTTTCTGGCTGATCACTTTTTCAATCATATTTGCAGCAGCGTCCTGAAGAAAGGCTGAGCGTATATTCATTTCATCCATTTGTCTCCTCCCGATTAAACTTTACTCTGTAATTATTCATCTACGTCGCAATTTGTGCACAGTAAGCTGCTCGCGAGACAGCATTTCCCACGATTTTGATAATCTGTCTCGAGCAAAAAGGAATGGGAAACTGAATAGATACTTTACTCTTTATATAACAGCATGATTATGGCATTTTTTCCGATTTCCGTCAAGCACAAACTAACGCTATACTATTCACCAGACCGGAAATCTTCCCGGAGATTCCAGTTCAAGAAGCGCTTTTTTCCGTTCCGTTCCGCCGGCGTAACCTGTCAGGCTGCCGTCGGCCCCAAGGACGCGGTGGCAGGGAATGATAATTGAAACCGGATTATGCCCGACTGCGCCTCCCACAGCCTGCGCGGACATATGGCTGCAGCCCAGCCTTTGCGCTGCTGCAGATGCGAGCTCTCCGTAAGTGACTGTCTGCCCGTAAGGTACCGAAAGCAGGATCTCCCAGATCAGCCTCCGGAAATGGGTGCCTTTCAGCGCGAGCTCCGGAATGAAATCCGGCTGTTTTCTTTCAAAATACAGTTCCAGCCACCTTATGGTCTGCCTGAAAACAGGCAAATCTTTTACTTCCTGTTCTCCGGAAAGCGTTGAGCCGAAATACTTCTGCCCTTCAAACCAGAGGCCTATCAGGGCAGCGCCGTCAGACGCCAGTAGGATATTCCCCAGGGGTGAACAGCAATGAGCTATATAATCCACTGTTTCAGCTGCCATTTTACTCTTCCGGCTCGGTTTTAACCGCGGTATTGATGGAATCTCCGAACACGAAGAAGCGGCAGTAAAGGAACTCTGTCACCATATTGATGAGCATGGTGGGAATCAAAATAGCGTATTCATTCCAGCCGCGCTGTGCGAGCGCTTCCCCCCACCAGATCGACAGAGGCGTAAAGATCACATAATAGAGCAGAACCTTCAGCATGGCCTTCGGCACATTGTTTGCGCTGCGGAAGGTATACTTGCGGTTGGCTGTGAAATTGAACAGAACAGAAAGGAACAGGGCCACAAAATAGGAAGGGCCATACTTTAGTTCCTCTACCGCAGCATTCGGAAACAGCTTCAGAAAGACCGGCAGAGAATCAAAATGCAGAACTGAATTCAGCACAGTGAAGCTGACAAGCTGAATGATACCGGCTCCTGCAGTGCACATCAGGTATTTCAATACCATGATAATATTGTCCTTCCGGGATATTTCCGGCTTTGATTTTTCAGATTCCTTTGACATTTTCATCATTCCTTTCGACGGGTGCAATCATATCAAAACCGCCTGCAGAATGCAACAGATTTCTTGGAGAAGTTGATTTTTACGAATTTGTAAACTCCGAAAAAGAATGTTGACAAGGCCGTCGCAAAATGGTATATTAGCACTCGAATGAAATGAGTGCTAACAGTTGGCTGCGCCGAGTGCCAGTCATTTCCGGAAGCACAGGAAAGCCGAGTATGAAGATGGAAATCAGCGAGAGAAAAAAGAAGATACTCGCAGCGGTTGTGGATGAATACATCCGTACGGCCGAGCCTGTTGGCAGCAAAACCCTGGCTGAAAACGCCGGCCTTGGCTGCTCCTCGGCAACCATCCGCAATGAGCTCGCAGAGCTGGTCAACATGGGCTATCTCGAACAGCCGCATACATCGGCAGGTCGCGTCCCTACACCGCTGGGGTATCGGATGTATGTGAATGAGCTGATGCAGAAGCAGAAGCTCAGCATGGAGGAGACCGAAGAGCTCAACTCCCGGCTGGAAAAGAAGCTCAGTGAACTGGACACCACGATTGAAAACGTGTCCCGTCTGGCTTCGCAGCTGACGAACTATCCGGCGCTCGCCCTTTCCGCGCACAGCAGAGTAACGATCAAGCGGTTTGATATCATCTATGTGGATGCCAATACGTTTATCATCGTCATCATGCTGGACAACAATACCGTCAGAAACAAACTGGTGCATCTGCCGGTTTCTGTAAATGAAGAACTGGTGAAAAAGCTTTCCACCATGTTCAACGCTTCGTTTACAGGAATTACGGATGAGGAGATCACACCGGTGCTGATCCGTTCCACAGAGAGAGCGGCGGATGACGGGCTCGGCCTCACCTCCGTGATTGCGGCATTCGCGCTGGAGGTGCTGGCAATTGAAAGCTCCCCCTCCACTTTTGTCTCGGGCGAAAACCGGCTTCTCAGCCAGCCGGAATTCCGCGACCCGGACAAGGCGCACAGGCTGATGAGTTATCTCTCCGGAGGCGGATATGTACTTCCGCCCGGCGAGGGCTTTGAAGATACCAATGAAGTGCGTGTTCTGATAGGGTCTGAAAACGTAGCGGAAGAGCTGAAAGATTCCAGCGTCATCGTGGCAAGCTATGATGCCGGCGACGGAACAAAAGGCCTCATCGGCGTTATCGGCCCAACGAGAATGGATTACTCCCTGATCGCATCAAAGCTCAGCTTTCTTGCGCAGGGACTGTCCAGAAGGCTCGGAGGCGGCGACGCTCCCGTGGAAGGCATGCACAACAAGCTGATAATTAAAGGAGATGATTCCGATCAAAGATAAAGAACAAAAGAAGGCTTCCGAAAAAGAAGCTCCCGGCAAGGCTGAGAAGGAAATTCCGGAAGAAGAAGTAAAAAAGGAAGCCGAACAGGCAGCCGAAGAACCAGCGCCTGAAAAACAGGATGCCCCTGAAGCGGCTCCTGCCGAAGAGGAAAAGAAGCCGGAGGAAAAAGCCGTCAGCGAAGAAATGGCACTGCTGAATGACAAATATCTCCGGATCTGTGCGGAATACGACAATTACCGGAAACGCACGCAGAAAGAAAAGGACAATCTGTACGGTGATATCCGTGCGAATGTGATCACAAGCTTTCTGCCGGTATACGACAATCTTGTGAGAGCGCTCGCGGCAGAGACCAGTGACGAAGCCTACCGGAAAGGTGTTGAAATGATCATGAACCAGTTCAATGCCACGATGGAAAAGCTCGGCGTAACGGAAATCAAGGCAGTAGGAGAAAAGTTCGACCCCGCAATTCACAATGCCGTCATGCATGTGGACGATGAGACAAAGGGAGAAAACGAAGTAGTAGAAGAATTCCAGAAGGGATTCAAAATTGGCGACAAGGTCATACGGTTTTCGATGGTCAAGGTCGCAAATTAATGTGTTAAAAAAATTTGAGATAAAGGAGACAGTTATCATGGGTAAAATTATAGGAATAGATCTCGGAACAACTAACAGCTGCGTAGCAGTTCTTGAAGGCGGCGAAGCAACCGTTATCGCCAATGCGGAAGGTGCGCGTACCACCCCGTCCGTTGTGGCATTTTCAAAAGACGGAGAAAGAATGGTCGGTCAGGTAGCAAAGCGTCAGGCTGTTACCAACCCGGACCGCACAATTTCCTCCATCAAGCGTGAGATGGGCTCCAACTACAAGGTGACCATCGACAACAAGGCATATACCCCGCAGGAAATCTCCGCCATGATCCTGCAGAAACTCAAAGCAGACGCAGAGAGTTATCTCGGCCAGACCGTTACGGAAGCAGTTATCACCGTTCCTGCATACTTCACGGACGCTCAGCGTCAGGCGACCAAGGACGCAGGCAAAATTGCCGGCCTTGAAGTCAAGCGTATTATCAACGAGCCGACGGCTGCAGCACTTGCCTACGGCCTCGATAAGGAAAGCGATCAGAAGATCATGGTCTACGACCTCGGCGGCGGTACTTTTGATGTATCCGTGCTGGAAATCGGAGACGGCGTCATCGAAGTTCTGGCAACGGCCGGCAACAACCGCCTCGGCGGCGATGACTTTGATAAATGCATCACCGACTATATGGTCGCAGAGTTCAGGAAGGCAGAGGGCATTGACCTCAGCAATGACAAGGTTGCCATGCAGCGTCTGCGCGAGGCAGCCGAGAAGGCAAAGATCGAGCTGAGCGGCGTGACCTCCAGCAACATCAACCTGCCGTACATCACTGCCGACGCCACCGGCCCGAAGCATCTCGACATGACACTGACGCGCGCAAAGTTCAATGAACTGACGCATCACCTCGTTGAGAAGACAGTCGGCCCGGTCAGACAGGCTCTGAGCGATGCAGGCCTCCAGCCGAGCGAACTGAGCAAGGTTCTGCTTGTCGGCGGTTCGTCCCGTATTCCTGCCGTGCAGGAAGAGGTCAAGAAGCTCACCGGCAAGGACGGCTTCAAGGGCATTAACCCGGATGAATGCGTTGCACTCGGTGCTGCCATTCAGGGCGGTGTTCTCTCCGGCGATGTCGAAGGCATCGTTCTGGTTGACGTTACACCTCTGTCCCTCGGCATTGAAACCCTCGGTGGCGTATGCACCAAGCTGATTGAGCGCAACACTTCCATCCCGACCAGAAAGAGCCAGATCTTCTCCACTGCTGCTGACAACCAGACCAGCGTGGAAATCAACGTGCTCCAGGGTGAGCGTGAAATGGCTGCTTACAACAAGAGCCTCGGCAGATTCCATCTTGACGGAATTGCTCCGGCACGCCGTGGTGTTCCTCAGATTGAGGTTTCCTTTGACATCGACGCAAACGGCATCGTCAACGTGTCCGCAAAGGATCTCGGCACCGGCAAGGAACAGCACATCACCATCACCTCTTCCACCAACATGACCAAGGAAGACATCGACAAGGCTGTCAAGGAAGCAGAGATGTTTGCAGCAGAAGATGCAAAGCGCAAGGAAGAAGTAGACACCCGCAACCAGGCTGACCAGATGGTCTATCAGACGGAGAAGATTCTGAGCGAGTCCGGCGACAAACTCGATCCGGCTGACAAGAGTGAAGTTGAGAGCAAGCTTGCCTCCCTGAAGACAGCGCTCTCCGGCACGGATACCGCTGCGATCAAGAATGCAACGGAAGCCCTGACCCAGGCATTCTACAAAGTGTCTGAAAAGATGTATCAGGCAGCCGGCGCACAGCAGCAGGGCAACCCGGGTTACGACCCGAATGCCGGTTACAACGCGGGCGGCACAACAGGCAACGATCAGCAGTACTACGACGCCGATTATACGGAAGTCGTAGACGACGACAAGAAATAATTCCTGCTGAACTATTAAGCAACGAACCTGAGGCGGAGCAAAAGCACTCCGCCTCATGGTGCGTAGACAGGAGCCCAAATGGCAGAAAAAAGAGACTATTATGAGGTGCTCGGCGTCAGCAAAGGCGCTACACCGGAAGAAATAAAAAAAGCATACCGCAAGGTTACCAAGGAAAACCATCCTGACCTTCATCCGGGCGACAAGGCATGCGAAGAGCGCTTCAAGGAAGCGAATGAGGCCTACGAAGTACTTTCCGATGAGGAAAAACGCAAAAAGTACGACCAGTACGGCCACGCTGCCTTTGACCCGAACGCAGGCTTCGGTGGCGGAGGCTTCGGCGGATTTGACTTCGGCGATCTGGGCGACCTCTTCGGTGGGTTCGGAGATATCTTCGGCGGAGGCTTCAGCGGATTCGGCGGTTCCAGCAGACGGTCCAATCCGAACGCGCCGCGTAAGGGCAGCGACACCCGTGCCACGCTGAATATCAGCTTTGAGGAAGCCGCTTTCGGCTGTGAGAAAGAAGTTACCGTACCGATCATCGAGATGTGTTCCGCCTGCGCAGGTTCCGGCTGTGAACCCGGCACCACGCCTGAAGTGTGCCCCGACTGCCACGGCAGTGGCCAGAAGGTGACGCAGCAGCGCACACCGTTCGGCATGGCGCAGTCAGTAGGCCAGTGCCCGAAATGCAACGGCAAAGGAAAGATCATCCACCAGCCCTGCAAGGCCTGCAGAGGCGCAGGATTTATCCGCAGGCAGCATAAGCTCAATGTGAAGGTTCCTGCCGGCATCGATGACGGTCAGGCTATTCCTCTGCGCGGAAAAGGCAATGCCGGAGCAAACGGCGGCCCCGCCGGCGACATCTATATCTCCATTATCGTACGGCCTCATGCCATCTTTGAAAGAGAAGGCACCAGTGTCTATCTTACGCAGGATATCACCTATCCGGAGGCTGTACTCGGAGCCGACATCGAAGTACCTACGCTGGACGGAAAAGTCAAGCTCACGATTCCGGAAGGTACGGAATCCGGAGCTGTGTTCCGCCTGAAGGGAAAAGGCATCCCCTACCTTAACGGCAAGGGAGTGCGCGGTGACCAGTTCATCACCGTCAACATCATCGTACCGAAGCGGCTGACCAGCAGCCAGAAGGAGCTGCTGCGGAAGTACGCCGCCAGCATGGGCCCGACGGACAACCTGAAAGGCAGCCTGTTCGGGAAGAAAAAGTAATCAAAACGCAAAATGCAAAATACAATCCACATGTCCTCATGTGGATTTTTTCATTGCATGAATTATGAATCTATGATAAAATCTTCTTATTGAAAACCTGATATACGGGCAAACAACTTGAAATCTACAGGAGGATCATCATGTTAGTCAACACAAAAGCAAGAGTCGGTGTTTTTTCCATTGCGCTGGGTGCCTATCTGCCTCAGTTCCCTTCTCTGGTACCTGAATTCGAAGCACAGTATGATGCCTTCAAAAAAACTATTCCCGACACCGTTGAACTGATCGACGGCGGGCTGATCACGACCAAGGAACAGTCTCAGGCTGCGGGAGACAAATTCCGTGCAGCCGACGTTGACCTGGTGTTCATGCAGCTTCTGACATATGCCACATCCTACAATATGCTGCCTGCCATCCGCGACCTGGATGTGCCCGTGGTTTTAGTAAACGTACAGAAGCTCAAGGCACTCGACTACGACCACACGGACATTGCCTCCTGGCTCGGCGAGGGCTATGCCTGCGGCGCCGTCGGCGAAAGCGCGGCAGACCTGCAGCGTTTCGGCAAGCGCTTTGCCGTGATCACCGGCGTTGTTGAGGGCGGCGATCCTGCCGTACAGGCAGAAATTGAAGACTGGTGCCGCGCAGCTCAGGTAAGAAGAAGATTCCGCGATACCAACATCGCCCAGATCGGCAGGCCGTACCCCGGCATGATGGATCTGTATATCGACGAGACCAACCTTTACCGCCGCATGTTCCTCTACACCAAACAGTTTGATTGGGAAAAGATGTGGGCCATTGCCGACAACATAACGGACGAAGACGCCATCCGCGCCAAGGCACAGGATATTCTGGACACCTTTGATATTGAAGGCGGTGGAAGCATTGAGGAAGTATGGGAGATGGCGAAATACGTCGTCGCGTTTGAGCAGTGGGTCAAGGATGAGAAGCTCGGTCTGATCGCCTCCCATTACGACGGCTTTGCGCAGGGCAAGGCGGGGGTGCTGGACAGCATGTTGATCCCTGCTTTCTCCATGCTCATCAAACAGGGCACGGCCTGCGCCGTTGAAGGCGACATGAAGGTTGCCATGGCCATGAGCATTCTGAAGACGATTTCCGGCACCGGCCAGCTTGCGGAGATGTACTCCATCGACTTCAACGAAGACACCGCCATCATCGGCCACAGTGGCTCCGGCGACGCCGACATCTCCGACAAAAAGCCGACCATGAAGATCGTCAAGGTATTCCATGGAAAGACCGGCGGCGGCTATCTCACGCAGTTTTATCCCTACCTCGGGCCCATCACATATCTTGCCATCACGCAGGACGGGGACGGCAACTTCAAGTTCATTGTTGCGGAGGCCGAGAACGTTGACGGAAAGATCCTTTCCATCGGAGATACCAACAACCGCGTCAAATTCAGCTGCGGCGCACGCGAGTTTGTAAACCGCTGGAGCGAATGCGGCCCGACGCATCACTTTGCCGAGGCCACCGGCAGACATATCGATACCCTGGTCAAAGTTGCCAAGATCCTCAACGTTCCCATTGAGATCGTCACCAGATAAACAAAAAGTCATCCTTACAAAGCGGACACCGGAAAACCGGTGCCCGCTGTTTTTATGCTGTTATAAATCTTTATCAGTCATCTCCGCCGAGGGCCTCAAGGCCTTTGGCGTTTTCAACTTTCTTCGTTCTGATATTTTTTACAAGGGATGTAAACACCACAAAGCTGCAGACTGTTAGGATGACGGCATAAATCGGGAGCGCTCTCCACTTCCCCGTCACGTTGAAGACAAGACCGAGAAGGACCGGGGTAACCGTCTGTGCAGACATGCTGGCTGTATAATAAAAGCCTGTGAACTTGCCGATCGTTTTGGAGGAGGAGAGCTCCACCACCATTGGGAAGGAGCAGTTGTGCACCAGCGCCATGCCAAAGCCCTTGATTGCCCAGACAGCAAACAGCAGAGACGGGAAAGCGAATTCTCCGTTGGCGCCGGTAACAGTGTGCGTCGGCGCAACGAAGCACATGATAAGAAGAGCCGCAACCGTAATTGTCAGGCCAACGGAAATCGTCCACTTTCTGCCGATTTTATCGGCAATGATACCGGCTGTTGCAAAACCGACAACAGAGGCCACACCGCCGATTATAGTCAGAAGCATGGTCGCGCTGGATACAGACTGGAGATAATAGATGACATAGTTGCCGATGTAAGTGCCGATCGCATTGTCCGACATGAACCACAGGAATTCCGCAGCCAGGATCGCGAGGAGCATTCTTTTGTTTGCCGGAGACATGGGCTTGTCATCATCGACAGGATTCTCGATAGCGGCAAGGCGCTCCCCTTCCGCCATCTCGTCTTTCATCTCTTCCGCAATCTCATTTTCCCTGATTGTAAAGAAGAGGACCAGGGCGGAAATAACCATCAGCACAGAGGCAATCAGGAAGGGAAGCTCAATCACCCACACTTTGCGCGCTTCATCCGCTGCGTTAATATAGTCGCTCAGCTTGAGGAAAATACCGAGGACGGTGGCAAACGCCCCGCCGAAGTATCCCATGATGTTTATAATGCCGTTTGCCTTCGCGCGGAGAGGCTTGGGCGTAATATCCGGCATCAGGGCAACCGCGGGATTGCGGTACATCATCATGAACATCAGAACAATCGCCATCATAATCACCATACCGGCAATGTTGTTGGCGTGGAAGAACAGCGGGATGAACGGAAAGGCGACGGCAGCCACGAAAGTACCCGTCAGAATATACGGCATGCGCTTTCCGATGGGTGTGACCGTCCTGTCGGACAGGCGGCCGAAAATCGGAAGAAGAATCAGCGCAGCAAGATTATCGCAGGCCATGATAATACCGACCAGCCACTGGACGTTCAGAATTTTTTCCGGGTCTCCGGCTTTCAGCTCAGCAGAGGAAATGCCGTACATTCTCCTGGCAAATATATCTGTCAGGAAGGTCGGGCACCAGGAGTCATAAACCTGCCAGAGCAACAGGATGCCGAAAAAGGCAAAGCCTATCAGAAAGGTTCTTTTATAATTCAGCTTCAGATTCATAACTACTTTCTGCCTTTCTTTTCATAGATCTTGATATCTTTGTCCACAAGGTCCGGATCGACATTGCGCCTCGCCTGACGCCTGGGATAGATGAAAAAGACATAGAGAATAATCACCAGCGAGATGAACACGGCAACCGACAACAGAACAATCTTGACCGACTGATTCTTGCCGATCATCAGATAGGCAAGAAGGCCGAGGATCAGGGAAATGCCATACATGACGTAAACGGCCTGCGTCTGCGTCAGGCCCATGTCCAGCAGCCTGTGATGGAAATGCCCCCTGTCAGGATGGAAGGGGCTCTGCCCTCTTACGATTCTCCTGATAAAGGCATAAGCCGTATCCGCAAGAGGAACCGCCATCGCCATAAAGGGCACCAGCATGGTGACGAGAGCATGAATCTTGAAAATACCGATGATAGAAATCGTACCGAGCAGAAAGCCAAGCATCTGGGATCCGACATCGCCCATAAAGATCTGTGCAGGATGCTTGTTATACGGCCAGAAACCGACACAGGCACCGATGACGCACAGCAAAAGAATGGAAACGTTGGCTGTTGCCGTTTCAACCCCCAGGGAAATCACAAAGAGCGTGCCAGCACTGATGGTGGACATCCCGACCGCAAGGCCATCCAGCCCGTCAATCAGGTTAATGGCATTTGTGCAGCCAACAATCCAGAGCATGGTAATCAGAGCGGAGACCCACTGGGAATAGTAAACTGTCTCTCCATGGCCGAGGAAGTTAGTAAGCCCGTCCAGAACCACCCCGCAGGAAACACAGATAGCGGCAGCTCCAAGCTGAGCTGCCAGCTTTATCCATGCGTTAAGGTTGAAAACATCGTCCAGCGCGCCCATTACGGCAATCAGCGCACAGCCCGCAAGGATACCCCTGACCTGATCTGTCATTTCGGCAAAAAGCAGGGCAGCCAGCATAAAGCCGCAGAAGATGGCAATGCCGCCCATCCTCGGAACAGGTTCCTTGTTGATACGCCGGGGATCAGGCTTGTCAATCGCACCGATGCTTTCCGCGAACTTCTTCACCTGCGGCACCATCAGATATGAAACTATAAAGGCAAGAAGCAGCGACAGCACTGCCTTCTGCCAGGATTCAAGCCAAGAAAACATAATCCCTCTCCGAAGAGTTTTTTAGAAAGGCTTCTCTACAAATCCGATTCTCTTGCTCACCTTACGGAGCGTTCTGCGGGCAACAGACTGCGCACGCTGTGCGCCATCGGTGTAGACATCCTTCAGGTATGCCTTGTCCGCTATCATTCTTTCAGCTTCCTCACGAATCGGGCGAAGCGCTTCAATGACCGCATCTCCGACGGCAGGCTTAAACGCGCCGTATCCTTTACCGTCAAACTCCGCTTCGATCTCGGCGTAGTCCTTCTCGGTAACAGATGAATAGATATTCATCAGGTTGGCCACGCCCGGTTTTTCCTCAGGCGCGTACCGCACACAGTGTTCCGTGTCGGAGTCGGTAACCGCGCGTTTGAACTTGCGGGCGATCTCCTCCGGCTTATCCATCAGGAACACGCAGCCCTGCGGATCGCTCTTGCTCATTTTCGAGGAAGGAACGGACAGGCTCATGATGCGCGCCCCGACTTTCGGGATATAAGGTTCGGG
>JAEEGL014877367.1_pt1 | contig 16176 bp, 11 predicted proteins | sample 9134231 | NCBI WGS metagenome assembly JAEEGL01 (sample SAMN16246548, study PRJNA631951) | gut metagenome | biome: gut microbiome; feature: rumen; material: fiber-attached | host: Bos | place: Iran: Karaj | collected 2018-10
TATCCGGTGCCGAACCGTGAGAAGGCTCATAGAGGCCGAACTTTGTGTCATTCAGGGATGCGGAAGAAAGCATACCGATGGATCCCGTGATCATGGATGCTTCATCCGACAGAATATCTCCGAACATGTTCTCCGTAAGTACCACATCAAACTGGGCCGGATCCTTCACAAGCTGCCAGGCACAGTTATACACCAGCATATGTTCCGTTATTACATCCGGATAATCCGCGGCAACTTCATTCACTACGGCCCTCCATAAGCGGGAGGAATCAAGGACATTCGCCTTGTCCACGCTGGTCACTTTTTTCCTGCGCTTCCTGGCGATCTCAAAAGCCTTGAGGGTGATCCTGCGGATCTCGTTTTCGTCGTAGGTCAGGGTGTCTGTGGCACGTCTTATGCCGTTTGCGGTAACCGTTTTACGTTCTCCGAAATAAAGGCCTCCGGTAAGTCCCCTCATGATCAGCATATCGAACCCGCGACGGGCGATCTCCTCCTTCAGAGGGCAGGCATCGGCAAGAACCTCATACAGATAGGCCGGGCGAAGGTTCGCAAAAAGCCCCAGAGCCTTGCGGATCCCCAGAAGTCCGGCTTCCGGTCTTAAGGAGGGTTCCAGCTTATACCAGGGGGATGTATTGGTATCCCCGCCGATGGATCCCATCAGTACCGCATCGGAGTTCCTGCACACTTCTATGGTCTCGTCCGTCAGCGGTTTCCCGTATGCATCAATGGAAGCTCCTCCCATGAGGACCTCCCTGTATTCCAATTTATGTCCGTATGATTTAGCGACGCAATCCAGCACCTTTACCGCCTCGTTGACGATCTCCGGTCCGATTCCGTCGCCCTTGATCAGCGCAATATGTAGATCCATAACGGCCTCTTATTCCTCTTCCGGTTTCTCTATCTGGGAAATGGCGGATTTCTGCATGGGGATCCGGCAGTTCTTGTTATTTCCGAATTCCACGATCACGGTGTCATCCGTGATATCGATGACGATTCCGTAAAACCCGCTGGTGGTCAGTACACAGTCGCCGACTTCCAAAGATGAGAGCATATCGGCCATCTTCTTCTGTTCCTTCTTCTGGGGGCGTACCATGAAGAAATAGATAAAGCCCACGATCAGTACGATATATACGATCATAATGAGCCAGCTGCTCATGCCGGCAGCCTGTTCCGCACCGGTCAACATCAAAACATTCATAATATCTTATCCTTTCCTGCCCGAACGATCCTATGCGGGCAACGATTATATACTACACAAAAAGCGGGTAAAACACAAGAACTTTGTTCTTACGCGCGCACCTCGACGCCGTTCACTTCCACCTGATCCGTGATCTCGATCACCAGACACTTTTTGCCGTCGATCACCCGGGTCTGTACCAGATCGCTCCGTTCCGGATCCACTTTCACCACAACACTGGGCGTCTTTACTTCGTATGCCTTCCTGTTGTGAAGATTGTCCGCATAAAGGGCGGTCTCCTCACCGGCGATCTCATCGTAGATATGATCGAAATTGGAAAGCTTCTCATCATCCACCCCGGAGGATTCGAACAGCTTCTTCACTTCCCGTTTATCCAGTTTCAGAGGTTCCGCGATCTCTTTATTCTTATGCTCCGTTTCCAGTTCCGTCAGATTCTCGTGGATCGACTGCAGGGTTTCGTAATCGTTTTCATCCCCCAGGGTTTGAGCGATGACGGTCCGGAACACCTCCTTCTGGGTCTTGGCTGTCAGGCTGAGTCTTGCTCCTATCACGGAAGATACAAAGTTGTCGAACATCTCCTCGGAATTCCGGATATAGTACATGAGCGCATGAATATCCGTCTCCCTGTCATTGAAGGCCGGGAATAGGAACCCCGCATCCGGCAGTTCCACCACCCAGTCGCGGATCCTGTTGTGGAACTCTCCCGCCGAAGCATCGTAGCTCAAACCCGGTTTTGACAGGTTCACGGGGCAGATGGCACAAAGGATATAGTCATAGACCAGATCGGAGGCATCCGCATTCAGGATCCGATCCGAAGTCTTGTTCGGGATATCATAGGTATCCGTGATCAGAAGGATCAGATAATTGCCCACATAATCGTAGCTTTCGATCACACGGTCATAAAATTCGTTCAGCAGAGCGTCGTCCTTCAGTTTGGAATCCCGGAGCCGGAGCAGGAATTCCTGTTTTCCGCCGGAAGCTTCCTCTTCCAGAGGAAATTCCAGATTGAGCGCCGTCTTTCCCACGGTACCGGAAAGGGTCTTGCGGATGATCTCAAAATACTTAAAGGTCTCTTCTTCGGGAATACTGTAAAAGCTTTCCCCAAAAGTACTTTTGATATTCTTGTCTCCGTCCACATAGCATCCGCAGATCCTGCTCACCGAACAGGTCCGGGGGGTAAACTGTTTTTTGATCTCGTTTAATTCCGGTTTTACCATTTTTCACCTCGTTACTCACAAAAATCCCGCCCTGCGGCGGGATTTCGTGCATTTTTATTCTTTATCCGTTTTATGCGCGGAACAGATCACGGTACCAGGCAAGGGCTTCACAGTATGCATGATAGACAAGATCGGAATCCATCTCCCGAAGGAGCATGATCCGGTCGATCTCGTTCCAGGAGGCATCCTCATAGGCACGGATGAAATCCATTACATCGGCGAAATCACCCTTGTCGTCGATCAGCGCATTCTCGATGACCTTGGAAACCTTCACCTTCTTCAGCGCCTCTGTCATGGGGATCTCCAGGATGATATCCAATACGGAGAACAGTCCCATCAGGAACAACTCGGAAGACTGTCCGGCCTTGTCGAATACCGGCGCCAGATTCTCCGCAAATTTGGCCCGGAGCAGGGATACTCTGGTGATCTCACTGGGCTTGTCCGCACAGAGCTGATTCGTAACGGCCGTATTGATCCACTTCTTCAGTTCACGCTGTCCCAGCATGGCTGCCGCATGACGGATGGATGTGATCTCGGAATTGATGGCGATCTTGTTTACCATTTCCAGGAGTTTCAATACCAGCGCCGTATCACGGCCGATGATATCCGCAGCCTTGGTCAGATCGAAGTCAACATCGTTCACGATATTGAGCAGTTCGATGTAATTGACCTTTAAGGGTGCGATCTCATTTGCACCGTTGGAGATGGGCATCCGGTAAAAAGGCCCCTCGTATAGAGTATAACCGCCCTCTTTTACCAGTTCATCGAAGATCTCCTGGGTTTCCACGTTCACCGCGCAGAGCTTGATGTTGGGATATACCTTGGAGAAGTAGATCTTCGCCTTGGAGATATCGATCTTCTTATGGTCAAGGAGCACATAATCGATGAGGGAAATGATGGGCCTGTAAGGCTCAAAATCGGAAACGTTGAGTTTACGCATGGCGATCTTAAATCCGGCCTTTTTCAATTCGGAAACACGGTTCACATACATCTCTTCCGGCTTCACGGACTTGTCCATAAGGAGGACGATCCTGTCATGCTGGATATTTTTGCACTGCTCTTCGATATCCGAGAAAATGGAAATATGATTGACGGAGACAAAAACATCCCGGTCCGAAGAGATCGTATCGATCCCCATGCTCTCAATGATCTCGATCCCGTTGATGGTGCCGGCACCGTCATTGGACGCCGTACCCATGAGAACCGGATTCAGGAGCATGTTCTTTTTCTGGGAAAAGAGAGAATATGCCTTAACCGTCAAAGATTCGTCAAAAAGCGGAATTAAAGTAACTAACATGTGTTTCTCCTTTTTGTCATTCATATTTGAATTATACCATATTCGGTAAAATGGGCAAGTACAAGAATTACCTCAGGGAATCCAGTTCCGCACGGAACTTCTCCTTTTCGGAGGAAGACAGTTCCGTCTTTTTCAGTTTAAATTCCGTATCCTTGGGAACAGCATCCACGATCCCGTCATAGATGTAGATGGAGCACTCCCCGTAACTGATATACATGGTTCCCACATAACTGCCGGAATCATGGTCGCCGAAGGAAATGGCTCCGGTATAAAGATCCGCATAGGGATCCCGGTAGGTATAGGCATCCTTAGCCTCAAAGATCACGCCGCAGCTGCCGTCCTGATTGTTGTTCACAAAAAGTCTGTTCCCCTCACCGTCCTCGAAATAAGCGGTATTGTCCTCATCCAGGAAGATCTCCGATTCATCCGCCACATAAGTCTGTACGAACATGGCCACCTGTTCCGTATTTCCGAGTTCATCCGGTTCTCCGTAGATCTCCAGGGAACCGTCCTGGGTTTCATTCGGCCTCAGGATCCGGTAAGCATACTGTTCCCCCATCCCGAGGATGTTGCCGGAAGCATCCGTGGTGAACACATGCATATAGCCTGTGGTATAGATCACGGAACTGAGATTGTAGAGTTTGTATTCACAGGTCAGCTGTCCTGCCTCCAGATTTCCGGACAGGCCCCAGTCAGCCTCCCAGTATCCTTCCTGTTCGTAAGGACTGTCTACGGTAAGTTCCACGCCGGGTTTTTCCGGGGATCCCTGATAGCAGTCGATGATGGCGATATTCGTCCCGCCGTGGGAAATGGCATTGAAGGATTCATAGGCAGCCCCCGCTTCCCGGCCGTTTCCGTCGTACATGGTGTAAGTCCCGTAGATCTCCGCATCATGATCATAGAGGTTCGTTACGCCAACAACCACGCATTCATCGTCAAATCTCCGGGCAGGAGCCGTGGTGACCACGATCTTCTCCGCGCCCTTGAGAGAATAATATCCGGTCCAGTTGATGGTGTTCAGATCCCCTTCCAGTTTTTTCAATTCATCATAGACCGAAGAAGGAACCTCCACCAGTTCGGTAACTTCGATGGAGAAACTGTCATCGGAAAGATCGATCTCGGTGACACCGCCTTCCGAAAGGACAGGTGCTGCCGGTTCCTCCTTTTCCGTATCCTTGTCTTTATCCTCATCCCGCGTTCCCACATCGGGTTCACGATCCCGTTTTTTCTCGTTTTCTTCGGAAGACGCTTCGATGCGGGCTTCCTCTCCGCGCTTTCTCAGCATATTAAGGCCCGCCAGAGAAAGTACCACGATCCCCACAAGCAGAAGCACTCCCGCAACGATCACGATGGGGATCCAGGCCTTGCTCTTTTTCGGCTCCTGACCGGGCATACCGGGTTGCATCTGCGGCCCGGTATAAGGCATCTGCTGAGGTCCCTGATAGGGTGTCTGCCCGGGTCCCGTATAAGGGATCTGCGAAGGCCCCCCTGTCTGCGTCTGCTGTGTCTGCTTTCCCTGCACCGGATCCTGTGGGGAAGGTGTGTTCACAGGCAGGGTACCCATATTGGAGGAAGCAGTCGCCTCCCCGGGATCCGCCCCCACTTTCGCTCCGCAGACCGTACAGAATTTAACGCCGTCGTCCAGTTGTGCTCCGCAATTTGTACAAAACATCGATCTTCTCTCCTTATGTTAAACAACTACCTGATTCTTGCCGTTTCCTTTTCCGTAATAGAGTTTCTGGTCGGCTGCCTCGATCAGGGTACGCAGCTGCCGGCCGCTCTGGAATTCGGAAACGCCCAGTGTAATGGTAATACTGAACTGTTTCTTGCTGGCTGTGGTATAGATCTCTTCCGCAACTCTCTGGCGGATCCTTTCGGCCACGATCTGTCCGTCGTTCCGGTTGCCGTGGATCAGAAGCAGGAATTCCTCTCCGCCCCACCGGCAGGTCAGATCTCCTTCCCGCACCACGTCCATCACGATCTCCGCCACCTTCTGCAGCACCACGTCGCCTATGTCGTGGCCGTAGGTATCGTTGACCCGTTTGAAATCATCGATATCCGTCATGATGATGCAGAACCGCTCATCCGTATTGTCACAGCGCTTGGCCTCCTCTTCCATGAGTTTACTCATGGACCGCCGGTTCATCAGTTTGGTAAGGGGATCGAAACTGGCGTCATGTCCCAGATCCTTATTCTCCTTTTCAAGAACTCTGGCCAGGAATTTGGTCTCCTGCACGAAAAGGTAGGAAAATACGAACTGCAGCAAGAAGGCGATGAACACATTGAAATACATCAGGAATGTCTTGACCGCCACATGACCGGTGACCCAGATCACAGGTGAAACATACCTGGTAATGACGCTGACCGCAAGATAACAGATGGCCACAAATCCGGATGAGATCAGAGCGTAGGCAAAATGTCCCTTTTCCTTGGCAAGGGCATTGGCAAAATAAAATGCGGCGGGAATGAGGGCCACCGTATACAGCATGAAATTCCAGTTCCAGCCCAGACAGATGGATGCCACCGCGGCGTGGATCTCGATCTCCAGATAGATCAGCAGATAGATCTTCAGAAATTCCTCCCGGTCCACCAGGATCGTCCCCATGATCAGATACAGGCAGACAACCGCAACGTTGTAATACATCAGGGAAGATACATCCATGATCATCATGCAGATGCAGAAGATCAGATGCACTCCGGCAGTCATGAAACTCATCACGCGGAATCTCACCGTGTTCTCCATCAGGATCTCGCCGCGCATCACCTGTTTCGTAATGCTGATAAAATTCTGGAATTTCCGGTACAGTACGTTAAATGAACCCATCGTAAATAACCCTTCTCTTATTTCACCTCAGGTGTCCAGTACTCATTGTTGTAAATATCCGTGATCCGGTAAGTGATCACCTTGTTCCCTTCCCCGATCTCACAGTCGCTGACCGTCATCTCATCCCCCACGGTCATCTGTTCTCCGATGTAATAGGAATCCATATACTGCTGATCATAGGAATAGTAATCGCAGATAAAATCAAGTTTGTCTCCCAGGTTCAGAGCCGTCATGTTCTTGGCCACCGTTCCCGTCACATTTTCTTCGTAGGTCTGTCCGGCTCCGGCGATGTATCCCGTAGGATGTTCGCTGTCATAAGTCAGGAACAGCACTGCCCGGTCACCGTTTAAAAGCACCGGAACGTATCCCGAGATCACCGTTCCCCCGTTGGTATCCGTCATGGTGGAAGTATGGTAATAGGGAACGATCTGTCCGTTGATGGCGATCCAGGTACCGGAGGTATCCGGGATCAGATTCCCCTCGGAGTCAAAATCAAAAACGTTATCAAGGCCCAGATCGATATAACCGCCGCCGTCGTCATAAAACATGTTAAGGTCCACATCGTGGACAAGATCCCACTGACTTTCCGGCAGTTTCAGCACCGTCTGCCCGGATGTGTTTTTAGACCAGTACAGATTCCCCGCATCGAAATAATGCATGGAGATATAGGCGGAAGCCTCCTCGTCGGGCATGGCACGATCCGAATAATACTGGGTGTTGGATTCGTCCAGCCCCGGGATCATACTGCGATCCGTAAGGAAGGAGGAAAGAAGGGAACCGATCATATCCGAAGATCCCCCTCCCGACTGTGCGGGTGTCCCTGTCCCAAGGAGCACGGAAAAAGGATCAAAACCTCCACCGGAGGCCACCTGTCCGGAAGTCTGCAGCGATGCTGCCTCCCGGATGCACTTGGAATACTCTTCGTCCATGCCGATGGCCTCATGAGTGGAAATGGCCTTATCCAGCAGGGATTTCTTATTGTAAGGGAAATAGATGGCAATGCCGTTGGCATTGGTCATGTTGTACGAGGTACGGTTATATTTCACCGCGGAACGGATCGCCTCGGCAAGTTCCGCTCCCTCCGGGGTGCCCATATTTTCCGCCAGATTCACCAGATCCACCTGGTCGATCCGGGAATGGGCCGCAAATTCGCGGGTCACATAACGGGCATCGGAAACCGTCTTATACTGCTTCGTCTCGATGAGATTCGTGACGGACTTCGAGAAATCCTTCAGTTTATCGGGAACCGCAGCCGTAAATTCACACAGATCCACTATGGAAAGGGTTGTCTTCTGTCCGTTACATTTGGCATCGCAGGCATTGGTGAAATCATCGATGATGATCTTTCCGATCTCCAGGGTAGGCATGCCGGGATCATTGGAAAGCTTCGTCAGCCAGTTGGTGTAATACCAGCCGATCCCGGGTTCCGTTTCTTCGGAAGCGATGAGATAATCCGCAAAATCATCCGTTACAAAGGCGGTTTCCGCCGTAGCCATCAGACAGGTGTCAAATCCGATGAAATCAAAAGTGACACCGCCGTCCGTTAAGGCCTTCTGAATGCCGCTCATGCTCATGGATCCGCTCTGCTTGTTCTTTTCGTCATATCCGTAGGCGGAAACCGAACCGCCGCCGTGATCCCAGAGGATCAGTTCATTGCGGTTTGCAGGGAAATTCTGAGCGCAGTACCGGATAAAGCCGGAAAGGGTGTCGGACTTTGTCATGGGCTTATTGCCGTCATCCTCCACCAGTCTGCGTAAGCCCCCGTCCCTGACCTGATAGATCTGATTGACGGAGCTGGAGATCCCCCGGGTCTTCCAGGCATTGCAGCCGCCGGTATATACGATGAGATTGATATTGTCGGAAAGTCTGGCGGAAGCCATTTCGGCCAGATCATTGGAAGCCATGCCGCTCTTGGATTCAAGATCGGTACCGCACATATAGACCATAACGGTGACCACATCGGTTCCGTCCCCTTTGATCACGGTCCGTTTGTCCCTGGCGGAGGAAGATACGGAGGTGTCCACGCTCCCACCGTTATCCTGGGACAGAAGGGTCTCGGATGTGGTGTAATTCGCACTGGTATAGATGGATGCATCGGAATTGCCGGAAGGTGCGGCATTCTGAGAAGTCTGGGAAGTCTCCTCCGCCTCCCCGTATTCCTCGTAGGAACCTCCGAGCAGTGAAGAAGGATCTCCTCCCATTAAGAAAAAGATCACAATGATGATAATGATGGGAAGAGAGATCCCGCCGCCAAGCAGAGCGCGTCTTCCACCGCCGCCTCCGCTGCCGTTTCCTTTACCGCTGTAACCTCCGGGTCCCGCACCCACAGGGCCTGTTCCCAGTCCCTGTCCGCGTCTTTGCGCATTACCGCCTCCGGAAGTCACGTTTTTCTGTCTTGCCTGCGGTCTGTTGTCCGGCATGATCCTAACCCCTCATCGTTTCATTTTACGGCCAAAAAAACCAAGATATGGCCATATTCAATAAAAAATTATACTACATCTTGTGAAAAAAGGCAAACAATTCACCTTCGGATCCCCATTTTGGTAAAGGCTTCCCGGATCTTAAGTCGGATGAATTCCTCCTCGCCTTCCTTCACCAGATAATACAGATAGGATTCCAGCACCATCTCCTCGGGAAGGCCTCTTCCCACCAGCTTGAAATTCCGATATCCGTATCTTTCCGCATACTCTCCGATCTCTTCCGCGGAGAGGAATGCGGGGCGTTTTTTACATTCTTCGAAGGAAGGCCGTCTGGTCCTGTTGGGGCAGGGATAGGGAGCCCCCTTCTCAAAGTTCAGCTGCATCAGGGATTCATCCCGGTAATGGTCTTTTCTTTTCGGGCAGTTGGGAAAACAGATCTCATCCACGAGGATCTCGATCCTTTGCGCATAAGGTTTCAGTTCCTCCAATGTCCTTTCATCGTGATTCAGATCGTAATCAAGCACCACAAGCGCATAGTCTTTTTCAAGTTCCTCCCGGATGGACGACAGGTCCGTCAGTCTTTTTGTGGTGGAGGAGATATAGGCAAAATCCGGATATTTCTCCCTTAAGTAAGCTTCCAACACCGGTGTGTTTACAAGGACCTGGTTCTTTCCTTTATCCGCCAGAGACATGATGAGATTGCAATAGGTGTCCGACAGATGATCTTCCCCGATCAGGGAATTGGTCCAGGTAAACCGCACCGGAACTCCGAGCCTGTTGTAGGTCTCGATGATCTTTTTCATATCGGACTTTGCGGTGATGCCGAAAACCGCCCTCCCGCCGTTCCAGATGGCGCCGGGAAAAGTGCCGTACACGCTTCCGATCCGGTAGTTGTCCCGGAACCGGTCCGGATACTCCTTCATCAGACCGATGAGTACCTGATTTAAGTAAAAGAAAACGCAGAATCCGGGCAGATGCCAGTAAATCTTTTCTTTATCCATATTCTTACAACTCAAATTTCGCCGGTTTCGGCTTATTGACGGTGACGATATGCGCTTCCTCCAGGTTCCGCAGGAGCAAGAGTCTGGCCTGTCCCGCATATTCCGGCTTCAGCATAAAGTAACAGTAGGTGTCGATGAGGGAAAACAGATTCGCCGTACGTCCCTCGATCTTGAAATTATTGATCCCCCTGGGCAGGTATTCCCCGTAGATCTGTTCGGGGGACACAAAGGTGGGATAATTCCGGATGGTATAAAGGTTATTGTGTTCTCCGTACTCACAATACCAGGGTTTGATGGGGATCTTCTTATCCGTCGGGTTTTCCCGGTTCTTCAGGATATTCCGCTGATCGATGGCGATCTGGCGGTAATGATCTCCTCTCCTTTTGCATCCCGGCTCACAGACGGCGTTGACGAGGATCTCCAGTTTTTCCTTATGATCCACGGTCTCCAGGAGGTCCCAACGGTTGTTCAGATTGTAATCCAGGACCACATATCTGTAATCGCGCATCAGTTCCCTGTTAAGTTCCTCCGTGTCCTTGATCTCCTTGCAGGTGGAACTGTTGATCCTGAAGGAAGGATAGTTTTTACGGATATATTCTTCCAGAAGCGGTGAAACCACCATGACCTCATTCATGCCGTTATCCGCTTCCTTCATACAGAAATTGCAGAAGGGATCCGAAAGATCTTCCTCCGTGAGCAGGGGATTCGTAAAGGTATACCGCACCGGGATCCCTTTAGCGTTCACGCTTTTCACCACATTCCGGATAAAGGACGCATCACACTGGTCATGCGCGATGAGACGACCGCCGTTCCATAAAGCAATGGGGAAGCAGCCGAAAAACGAACCGATCTCCACCCCTTCCCGGAAATATTCGGGATGCGTCTCAAGGAGACTGACCCAGAACATGTTCAGGGGATAATTGAATCGAAGTCCCGGCAGATGGAATCTCACATGCAGATCACTCATGTCCTTCCTCCTTGGGAGTCCTGTCCTGCACCTTTCCCATGACGGGTGTGATCCTCTTATAGGAGAAGGACCTGAACTGCGCCCTTACCTTCTCGGGTCTCTTTTCGATATCCTGGGCGAAGATCCCCACCGTGCAGCCCACGAAGCCGCCCGCCACTTCGGTGGACAGATCCGAGATATCCAGTCCCTTTACCAGCACCTCCATCTGATCTTTTTCTCCCAGCATAAAGAGGTTTGCCTTGGTTCCCACCACATGGAGGATCAATGTCACAAGGCCCACCGGCAAAAAGGCGGAAGCGATCTTTTCGTCTTCTCCCTTTCTGCGCAGGATCACATTCCCGCGGCAGGCGGAATATTCGAATCTCAGATGATAATCCTGGCTCTGGAACAGACATAAGCCGGCGCTGGCTCCTTCATACAGATCGTCTCCCTTTAGGGTGACCGCCGCTTCAAAGCAGTGGCTGTCCTGCCTTAAGGCAATGTAGGAAGTGCTTTCCCTGCCGCAGAGGGTATCGGTATCACAGCTAAGGAATAACCCCTCCTCCTTTTTCAGCTCATACATGTCTTCCTTCGGATTCCTGAGGAAGAGAAACTCGGGGCCAAGTTTTTCCAGATGGGTAAAGTCATACAGTTTGTTGACCCCCGGAAGACTTGTTTTCCCGCATACCGGTTCATATTCCGGAAGATCGATGGATAATGAGGCGGAAAGGATCCCGAGTCCCGGATTCACCACGGGCCAGTCGTTTTCAAAGATCACTCTGGCAAGAAAGGTTTCCCGTCCCAGCGTGGTAAAACCGCCTGCGGGGCGTACCGCCAGCATGACCATATACCATTCTCCTGAGGCGGTCTGTACAAGATCCGCGTGTCCCACATACCGGATGGGATAACGGACCCCCAGATGCCGGTGTGTCATGATGGGATTGCAGAAATTGTTCTCATAGGGTCCGAACACGTTTTTGGACCGGGCTACGCAGACGGCATGCTCCGGACCCGTTCCTCCCTCTGCATGAAGTATGTAATAGTACTCCCCGATCCTGTAAAGATGCGGTCCTTCCGGCCAGTGGACACCCCGCATGGCACCGTTCCATACATTGTGTTCTTCTCCCACGAAGGTAAAAGTGGAAACATCCAGCTCTCTGATATAGATATAATAATCCCCCTCATAAGCGCATCCGTCCGGATTGGGATGGGTACCGATATAGTAGCATTTCCCGTCATCATCGAAGAACAGGCTGGGATCGATCCCTCCCGCTCCCTTCAGATAGTGAGGCTCCGAATAAGGGCCTTCCGGTCTGTCGGAAGTCACAACAAAATTGCCCCCATGGGAGATATTGGTGCAGATCACATAGAACGTTCCCTCATGATAACGGATGGTGGGTGCAAAAAGCCCCTGGGAAACGTCCGTATCTTCAAGGGGAAGCTGGGAAGCCCGGGTCATCACGTTCCCGATCTGTTCCCAGTGCGCCAGATCTTTACTGTGCATCACGGGAAGTCCCGGAAAGTACGCGAAGGAAGAATTCACCATGTAATAATCCTCTCCCACCGCACAGATAGACGGATCCGGGTAAAATCCCGGGAGAATGGGGTTATCTGCTTTTACTGCCATAAGTTACTCCTTTCCGCTCGGTTTGCGGATCACGATCTGATCGTCCTTAAATCCGAGTTCCACTTTGTTATCCGTAAGTTTCAGTTCGTCCAGCAGTTCCCTTGGGATCTGCAGACGGTTTGCCTTATCCAGCACCACATATTCGTTCTGGGTCTCTTCGGTCCGCCAGTCGATGCCGCTCTCCCTGACCCTGTCGGCAAACTGCTCTTTCAGGACCCGTTCCGAGCTGATCTTGCCGTCCCTGATGGCCACGACGCGCTTCACTTTTTTGGAAAGGGCCACATCATGGGTCACGATGAGGATCGTCTGTCCCTCTTTGTTCAGTTCCGTAAACAGGTCAAAGATATAATCCGCCGTTTTGGAGTCCACGGATCCCGTAGGTTCATCCGCAAGCAGCAGCTTCGGGGAATTTGCAAGTGCGATGGCAATGGCAATACGCTGCTGTTCCCCACCGGAGAGCATATTCATCTTGCTGTGCTTTTTATGGGCAAGCCCCACCATCTCCAGAAGATGCAGGGCTTTCTCCCGCTTCTTTCTCTCTCCCGACAGATGCATGGGAAGCATGATGTTTTCCAGGGATGTCAGATAGGGAAGCATGTTCCGGCCGTTGTTCTGCCAGACAAACCCCACCGTATCCCTCTTATACAATACCAGTTCCTTTTCGCTCATGGTAAAAAGATTCTTACCGTCCACCCACAGGGATCCGGCACTGGGCCGGTCCAGCCCTCCGATCATGTTTAGGAAGGTGGACTTTCCGCTTCCGCTGTTGCCGATGAGTGCGGTCAGTTCCCCCCGTTCCACCGTAAGGTCAAGTCCCTGCAGTGCAAGCACTTCCGTCTCTTTTGTTTTATAGATCTTTACAAGGCCGTCGGAACGGACCATGGCTTCATTTTCCGGCATAGATCCTCTCTCCGTCCGCAAGTTCCACGGTCATATCCGCAGCTCCCATCAGTCCTACATCGTGGGTGGTCATCAGTACCGTGATATTTTCCTTTCTGGTCATTTCCCGAAACATTTCCGTGACATAGGCCGCCATGGAAGAATCAAGCTCCGCCGTAGGTTCATCGGCAAAGATAATGGCAGGGTGATGGGCGAGCGCCCTGGCAATAGCCACTCTCTGCTGTTCTCCGCCTGACATTTCGGCGCTCATATGCTGCATGCGGTTCCCCAGGCCTACCAGTTTCAGGCATTCCCTTACCCGCTCGTCCGTCTCTTTCCCGATCCTGATCCCCGCCATCCGCATGGAGAATTCCACATTCTGAAAGGCATTCAGGGATGGGATCAGAGAAACGGACTGAAACACAAAGCCCATTTTTTTTCTTCTCAGATCCTCCCTCCGGGTTTCCGACAGATCTCTTAAACGTTCCCCTTCGATATAGACCTCTCCTTCCGTAGGGTCGTCCAGAGAATTGATGATGTTCATCAGGGTGGTCTTTCCGGAGCCGGAACGGCCTTTTAAGATCACGAATTTCCCCTCCGGGATTTCCAGATCGATCCCCTTCAGAGCCCAGAATTTCCCTGCGGGCGTATCAAAAGCTCTTTTCACGTTATCCGTTTTGATGATGATCCGTTCCATTATTCTTCACCCAGTTTCAGTGCTTTGGTCACATTCATTCTGAACAGCAGCACGATGAGGATCATCATACAGAAAAGCATGACAAGTCCCACAATGCCGTAGAGCCTGTACAGATCCGTCCGGTCAGTGATCAGATGCATGGGAAGCACCTGATCGGAAGTGGCATAGGATGCCTGCAGCATGGGAACAAACATCTTCGAGGAAAGGATCCCGATCCCGATCCCCGCAAGAACGCTGAACACACCGGAAAAGATCTGCTCGTGGATCAGCATGCGCACGATCTCGTTTTTATGAAAACCGCAGGCCCTCAGCACACCGAAGACCAGTTCCCGTTCCCGGATGGACATGATCCAGTAGATGAGATATCCCACCGCACACAGAAGGATGGTAACCGCAAATCCCATGGTCAGGACGCCGTTGGTTCCCTGAAGAAGGGGATCCGTTACGGTCTTTTCCACGTTCTGAGCGTGATTGGAATATTTCCGGACTTTTACGGAATACTTTCGGATAAAGTCATAGATCCTGTCATTGGAGGATAGATCATGATCCTTAAGTCGGATCCAGACTTCATAAGGCTGGGTCCCGGTCTTCTTTTTCAGATAGGAATAGTGGGCCACGATCAGGAAGTTCTCCTGGGTCTGGGCATTTCCGTCCGGATTGATCACGGTGACGGAGGGGGAATAGGTGGGGAAGAAATCCACAAAATCCACCACGGTACCGGTTGCCGATTTGCCGTCGCCGGTATAATACCCGATACTGTCTCCGATCTTATAATTCAGAGAGGTGGCAAAATTCCGGGACAGCAATACCCCGTCCTCCACTTTGGCAAGTTCGTTCAGATATTCGTAATAGGGCTTTTCGTTCACATCATGGGGAAGGGAGGTCATTTCCCCGAATTCACGGGTATGGATCCCCATCAGGGTCACGGAAGTCCGGGCCGTCTTCCCCTGCTTCAGATAAGCCTTGTCGTCATAGCAGACCTTCGTGGTGCTCTCCATAAAATCCGTCTTCAGATACTTGGAATAATCCGGCTCGATGTAGTTCCCCGTGGGGGTACCGTTGGAGTCCTGCATCATGGGCCAGTTTTCCTTCAGGATCACGTCCGCACCGCTAAGATAGTCGGTATTCTCCACAGCATTTTCAAGGATCGTCCGGGCAACCGTGGCATGAAAGATTCCCAGAGAAACCGTCATGATCAGGAACAGCATGATCATCTGCATCTTCCGTCCGTTCCGGATAGTCTCCATGAAAGAGATATAACCGGAGGGCCCCAGGAGCCGTTGAACACAAAGATAGATCAGTTTCACAAGGTAAGGCTGTATCCTGAGGAACAGAAGTCCCGTTCCCACAATGAACAGAGAGGAGCTCAGATAAAGGAGCGGATTCAGGGATTTTCCGGAAAGAACGGTCTCGGAAATGGACCCCAGACTTCCCCGGAAGGTAAAAAAGCCGTACAGGGAGATCCCCAAAAGAAGGAGATCAAGGTAAAACCGTTCCCAGAAACTTTTTTTCTTTAAGGTCTTCTGCTGCTTCAGATTGACGATGGAAACCTTGCTGTGTTTCACCACGGGAAGGGAGATGCAAAGGAGCGTGATCAGCATGGCCCCCAGGGCATACAGGAAAGCTTCCCGGCTATAGGTCACGTTTAAGTAAGTGCCGGTGTTGAATTCCAGGAAATTCCTGGTGGCTCCCAGCACCCGGGCGAAGGCGCCTCCCAGAGGGATCCCGCAAAGGGCTCCCGTTATTGTAAGAAACAGTCCCTGATACAGATAAAGCAGCAGGATCTGCCCCCGGGAACTGCCCCGGCTTTTGATCACGGAGATCTCATTGCGCTCCATCTCATACATCTGTCCCGAGATCATCAAAAGGAACGCCCCCAAAAGGATCAGTACGGGGATCTGCAGGATGAGCAGCGTGGCGGAGATCCGCTTCTGCTTAACCGCATATCCTTCCAGGATGCTCCGATATTCCGGATCCTTAATCACGCTTTTGAAGGCACTCTCATTGCACAGATAATCCGTCACTTCGTTCACATGGTCGATCTTGGAAGCCGTCAGACGGGTATAATCA
>JAEEGL015199779.1_pt1 | contig 16176 bp, 13 predicted proteins | sample 9134231 | NCBI WGS metagenome assembly JAEEGL01 (sample SAMN16246548, study PRJNA631951) | gut metagenome | biome: gut microbiome; feature: rumen; material: fiber-attached | host: Bos | place: Iran: Karaj | collected 2018-10
AGATACCTCTTTTCAACCCGCTTTTTTTCATATCATCTACTCCTTGTTGTAAAATATGCTCAAATGACCTGCTTCAAAACAATCGTCATAAAATTCTTCTGCCTGAAGATAATAATCAGAGGTGATCCTTAAAATAAGTATCACATTTTCATCAAGATATTCACTTATATCAATTGTATCATACTCTGCATTAATCGTCTCAATATATGCATTTCTATCAGTAAATTGAACAAGCTCTATGTACTGCCTTCCACCTTCAAAAACATGTACTATTCGTCTCTCCGGATACTGTGCCCTTAAGTCCTTCAGGTTATCGCCAACAAGAATATCACCGTAAATATACTGTTGTTTCTGAATAATAAAGTCATCACACGCTCTGAATGACAGGAGTATCTGAATAGCCAGGATCGTTATCAATACGGCTTCATACTTAAATTTCCGATAAATGATAACGACTGCAATAACAACAAGACTTAAGACGATTCGCAGAGCTGTTTCCTTATAGAGGTAAGAAACCGGACTGTCAAAGCTCTTTTCCCCGAGAAAGAAACTCATGCCGATCATTATAAGCCCCCGACGGTCATCCATTCCCGCATTGCTTACAATTACGCCACGGACAAGCCAGAACAAAACTCCATAAACAGCCGCCTCAATCCCTGCCCATAAGAACAGTTTTTTGCAGGACAGCATTTCAATAAGCCCTATTGCCAGCAAAATTGGGACACAAAAATCAAAATATCTTCCATGAAGAAACTCATCAATTCTTACATTATCCGGTGATGAGGCGCCATTTAAGTATATAAGTGAAACCAGAAACTGCGCTGCTATCGCAAGAAACAAAAACAGCCAGAAATAGAAGGTATTGTCTTTTTCTTTCTTTGCGATATTCCTGATGATACAGACAATTCCGTAATAGGCGATTCCGTAGGTTGAAAGTCCAAGGTAAAAAAGCTTTCCTGCAGCGTCCAGCAAGAGATATCTAAATCCTCTGCCTTCAAAAGTTTTCATAACCCTGTATGGGATCGATGAATAATCGTTCCAGCTTAGCATATCTCCGGAAACACCCTTGTATACGCTTCCGGTAACTATATCTTTTATAATAAAGCTGGCTCCAAAGAGAATAATAATACATACCGGTAAGAGCCAGACCTTTTTTCCAATTTTCTTTTTATTCTGACCAAGCAGCCAGATAACTATAGTAAGTCCCCCTGCTCCCAAAAGACCTATGCAGCGCATATGCACCAGATAACAATATGCAAGCACCAAAACAAGAGCTAGCCCTCTTATTGCTCCGGGTTTTTTTAAAAATTCGAGCATTAGAAAACAGCTAAGGATGAAAAGGAAATTCAGCAAAGACTCAGCCATAGTTGTCTGAACGTAGAACACCCAGGCAGGATACAAAACTGAGATTGCTGCGATGATTGCTTTTGTATTTTTTTCTTCGTGGGCAATTTGGGCAAGGATATTATTAAGTATCAGGATTGACGCGCACTGAAGGAGCAGATTAACGATTATCGCCGCTCTGTATGCGCTGATGGATCCTTGAAAAACAGCAAGAATTCCTGCAAGAAGGATGCTGTATCCGTAAGAATAATAAGATCCAAGTGAAGTAATCTGTGTCCAGTCGTAGCCAAGAAGCGCTGCAGCCGGAGACCAGTAGCCGAACTCATCAGGAAAAGCTGAGAATCCATAAACCCCAATAATACTATACATGCAAAAAGAAATTGCAATAATTATCCCCAGAACCAAAAATGAATTATCTTTTAAAAAAGATAAGCAGCCTGAAACAGGCTGCTTATCAAACTTAGCTTCTTTCATTATTTGCTATTAAGCAGGAACGTACATAATAAAGTAAGCTGCGTCACCACCGGTTACAGGAACTGTGATTGCACCAGGTGTTGTGCCCATATCCTCAAGGATTGTGAATGCACCGCCGGGAGCGATCTTAAGAACAACTGCCTTCATTCCTGCAGGAGCTGCCTTCTTAAGAGCAAATGTCATAGGAACTGCTACATCTGCTGAAAGATTTGTAACAGTCTTGCCAGACTTCTTAGCGAGCTTGAGGTTGATAGCGCCGCCAATAACGCCCTTTGTAGAAGTTGCTACAGCGTTAGCTGAATTGTAAGCTGCCGGAGCCTTCTTCTCTGTGATATCATATGCCTGTACATAAGGTGTCTCGTTAGCTGCAAGGCCAACCTCAGACTTGATCTGAGCTGTGCTCTCTCTAGGAACTACAGCTGAAATAGCTGTTTCAACGCCCTTTGTTCCAACAGCATAAGATCCTGCAACGTCACTCTTGATTGTCTGTCCGCCTACGGAAGCAACTGCCTCGTGCTTAACTTCCTCATTTACAATCTCCTGAGTTGTTGGCTGTGAATCGCCTGTAGCAGCGCCTGCTGTGATTGCAGGAGCAACCATAAGTGTTGCAGCCATAGTTACTGCGATAACTCTCTTTACAAGTTTCATGTTCATAGCTTATCAATCTCCCTTCATAATTATGATGTCTTCTGGACGGGGTAGCTATAGCCCCCTCCAACATAGCTATAATACCATTTTACACTTCATTAAATCATATGCAATAGCATTTTTGAATTTTTATGACTTTTTTATAATTTTATACACGTCAAAACGTCAATTTGTTGTGATTTTTAATTTCTGTGGCTGCACCTGTCTGGCCTCACCTTTTCGGCCTCTGCTGACGATGCTGCTGCCCAGATTTATCATCTGTGCGCCGGATGACATGGCCTTAAGTATCTGTTTTACTGCATCCTCGTAATCAGCCGGAGCCATAGGAATTACATAGTCGTGATTAAGATGTTCCGTAGACAGAATAGCCGAACGATATCTTGTATCATATCTGATACCATATAATGTGCATATTTCAGTGTTAAGAGCTCCGTTGCTGTCTGCGCACTGCATTGCTATGTACATATGATCACCTCGCTTTTTATTTTCGCTATAATGTATTTACATATACAATATTATGATAATACAAAAGGTCGGAATTGTCACGTTTCTACAATTCCGACCTGCTTTATTTATTGAATTTTAATATGTTTTAGTTTCCCATAGATGCTATAAGCGCGTCAATCTCTGCCTGAGAGAGCATCTTACCCGGATCTGCCGGTGCCGCTGCGGGCGCGGGAGAAGCTGCAGCTGCAGGTTGAACCTGCGCAGCAGAAAATCCACCACCTCCGCCTGCCTGTGACGATTTGCTCATTATACTGGCCAAGAGAGCCTGCTGTTCTGCACTTAATCCGTTAGTATCCATAAACCATCATCCTTGTTTTTAAAACACATTTTATGGACTGCCGCTGCTTACGTCAAATAAACTTTTCCTAAATTCTGTCATATTATATATCGACATATTCAGATAAAAATTTTATTTCAGTCGAAATTTTTCTCAGAAAGTTTACTTAAACCACTTTCTTTTTCCCCGACTCATTCACACACATAAGAACCTTGGTAATCCTGTTGCGCTTTATTCCTCTGGCTGTAAGAGTTGTTCCGTCATCTAACGTAACAGTTTCGCCATACCCCGGAAGTCTGTCCAGATTTTCTATCATAAGACCGCCGATGGAATCATAATCTTCAGAATCAAGTTCTGTTCCCAGGGCATCATTTATATCATCCAGCTTCATATTACCTTCCACAAGGTATTTGTTGCCACCGATATTCTTTATGAGCTCAGCCTCGTCAGAATCATACTCATCTCTGATCTCTCCGACAATTTCTTCAAGAAGATCCTCTAAAGTGATCATTCCGACACATGTGCCATATTCCGAAAGCACAAAAGAAACGTTCTGTGTCTTCTCCCTCATCTCCATAAGAAGATCTGCTGTCTTCTTAAACTCATAGGTATAGTAAGCTTTTCTCAAATGGTCTTTGATCTTAAAGTTCTCTTTATCTTCTATTAATATGAGGTCCTTTATATTGATGAGTCCAATTATATTATCCTGCTCACCACCCTCGTAAACAGGGATTCTGGTGTACATTTCCTCTTTAAAGACCTTCATAACTTCGCTGTAATCTGCATCAGAACTTACACAGGACATATCGATCCTTGGGATCATAATGTCTTTTGCCACAGCATCACTGAAATCAAAGACGTTGTAGATGATCTCTTTCTCGCCGCTTTCAATAACTCCGTCCTCGTGACTTACATCCACGTATGTCTTAAGCTCGTTCTCTGTCATGGCTGCTCTTGCAGATACATCTATCCTAAAAAGCTTAAGAATCCCCGTAGCTATGCCGTTTATAAGAAAACTGACAGGCGTGACAACTGCTATAAGAGCCGCTATAATGCCGGAATACCAAAGAGAAATATTCTCTGCATAAGCTGTAGCAATAGTCTTAGGGATGATCTCGCCCACAATGAGAACCACCAGTGTCAAAATTCCGGTGCCGATTCCCACAGCAAGACTTCCCCAAATTTCTGTCACAAACACCGTCATAAGAGCTGACGCGCTAAGATTTACAATGTTATTTCCAATCAGTATCGCTGATAGCATCTTCTGAGTGTCCTCTAAAATGCCAAGGACACGGGCTGCTCTCTTATTCCCCTCATCCGCAAGAGCCTTCATTTTAACTTTATTTGAAGTCATGAAAGCCGTCTCTGCCGATGAGAAAAAAGATGAAAGCAGCACCAGGATCACAAGAACTATCAGCCTGGTTAAGTGTACGTTCACTATTATCTCCTTTTATTCCGGGTGTATGACACCCTTCATCACCTTTAATCCAAGTGAAATACGGGATGCAGATCCACCGCTACCGGGCTGTTGTCGGGATTTGTCTCCATGATATCAGCCATAAAATCCCACCACTTGCGATTTATGGCTGTATCTGCGCTTTTTGCCCAGAGTTCCTCATCTTCAATCTCAATATAACCATAGAGCACTAAAGTCTCCGGATCCAGATATATGCTGTAGTTGTGCCCGCCATGTTCGTGGATCATCTGCTGCATCTCAGGCCAGAGCTCGTTGTGCCTCTTTTCGTACTCCTTCTCCATCCCCGGATAGAGTTTCATCTTAAACCCTTTTCTTATCATACCTTTCCCCCATTTCAAAAATCTTTCGGTCTCACCACGTTAGCCGTAAGACGTCCGGACTATCACTCAGTCCAGTGGCTTCTCGTAGAAATCCCTGATATCTTCATACCCCTGCTCGGTAAGCTGCTGCTTCTGGAAGTTCTTGTTCTTGGCCATTCTGACCACAAGAACCTGCTTGCCGGCAGCTCTTTCCTTCTGAGCCTCTGCACTGATCTCAGAAAGTCTTGTACCCTTTCTGCCCTTTTCTATAAGGAAGGCAATCTTATCACCTGCGCCCGGAATCTTGAAGCCCTCATCCATCATGATCATGATGATACGCTCAAATCCGATTGAAAAGCCGCAGGCAGGAGTATCCTGTCCAAGGAACTTTCCAACCATCTTATCATAACGTCCACCGCCACCGCAGCTTCCGCCGTACTGAGGCATTGCAACTTCAAAAATAGTTCCTGTATAATAGCTCATTCCGCGAACCAGTGTAGGATCAAATACCATCTCAAACTGAGCTGACTTTGTGGCATCTACGCTGTTAATGATCTCATCAAGGCTGTCTCTAACCTCAGGAGCAAGGAAATCTCCAAGCATCTGAGCAATTGTGTTAAGGCCGTCAAGACCATTTTTTCCCTCAGCAGCTCTGAAAAGATCAAGATACTTATCAATGCTGTCCTTGGCAAAGCCCTGCTTCTCAAGTTCCTCTGCAACACCATCGATACCGATCTTGTCCATCTTATCGAGAGTGATGAATACGTTGTCATACTCTTCCTCAGGGAATCCGCTGTAGGCAGCCATGGCCTTTAAGATTCTTCTCTCATTTATACGGATTTTGAAATCCTTAAATCCAAGTCTTCCAAGAGTTGTAGTTGTAGCCAGAATGAGCTCTATCTCTGCAAGATTAGAGGGCTCACCTAAAATATCAATATCACATTGCATAAACTGGCGGTATCTGCCCTTCTGAGGTCTGTCGGCTCTCCATACATTTCCCATCTGAAGTGCCTTGAAAGGTGCAGGAAGCTCATTTGCGTGATTCGCGTAAAATCTTACAAGAGGAACCGTAAGATCATAACGAAGACCTGAATCCGTAAGGTCATTTTCCTCTTTTGCCTCTGCGAGATTGAGCTTCTCACCTCTCTTCATAACCTTGAAGATAAGCTTCTCATTCTCACCACCCTGCTTACTGTTGAGATTAGCAAGAGATTCCACACATGGTGTTTCAATTGATGTAAAACCAAACTCTCCGTAGGTTTTCTTAATAACACTTATGCAATAGTCTCTAAGCTGCATCTCTGCAGGGAGTATATCCTTCATGCCTGTAACAGGCTTCTTTATCAGTGCCATAAAATACCATCCTTTTTAATCATTCTCAATTCACAATTCTAAACAATCTATAGTCATATTTCAATCAAAAACTTCATAAATTCAGCCCCCATGCGGTGCATGAGGACTGAAGAATTTTTTATCCATTATGGTCTCTTAAGAATTCCACGAACTTATCCTTAGGAAGAGGGCGGGCATAGAAGAAGCCCTGAATGTGGTCGCATCCCAGCTTAATGATCTGTCTGGCCTGCTCCCCGGTCTCAACACCTTCTGCCACAATTTCTTTTTTAAGAGATTTGATTATCTTAATGAGATTTATCATAACCATGTAGGAAACTTCAGAATCAAAGGCCGCCTGAATAATACTCTTATCCAGCTTAAAGAGCTTAACCGGCATGGTGGCAATTCGGGTTATATTGGAATAACCTGTTCCAAAATCGTCCATTGAAAAAGCTATTCCCAGCTTACTCAGCTTCTCCATGTTTTCATTCATGACCGAAGTGATTCCCTGCTCATAGGTCTCGGTGATCTCAAAATTTATCTCCGCCGGATCAACCTGGTATTTGTGAAGAAGATTCACCACATTGTCCGCAAGATTAGCCTGGATACAATCTACAACAGAAAGATTAACTTCCACATACTCAAGACCAAGCTTTCTTGCTTCCGAAGTTGAGAGCATTTCACAGACCGAGGAAAGAACAAACTTGTCGATTGCCAGGATTGTGCCGTTTCGCTCCGCTATAGGCATAAAGATTGCAGGAGAAATAAATCCAAGCTGAGGGTCCTTAAGCCTTAGAAGTGCCTCACAGGATGAGAATTTCCCGGTCTTTGGAGCATAGATCGGCTGATAATATACCTCCAATAGGCCATCCTCGAGAGCATGCTTTACGATATTATCAATCTTTTTGTCATGCTCCACAATTTTCATATTAAGATCGGAAATACGGATAATGTCCCTGCTCTGCTTCAAAAGCGCCTTATCAAGGACACCCTTAACCTCTCCAAATCTCTCCAGAGAGTCAATCTCCTCCGGAAATCCGAAGGCAAAGGGACTCTCAAAGAGTTTTATCTCCTCACCCCTGATATTCCAGAAATCCTTAAACCTCTTTCTTATCTGTTCCTCTGTCTTTTCAATTATGGACTCATCCGGTGTCACATTGGGGAAAAGTAGGAGATAATCCCCTGTCTCCAGGAAGAAAAGATTTCCCGGCTGACAGAATTGCTGCAGATACTGGGATATCTGAATCAAAAGATCCGATGCAGTCTCAGAACTCTCACTTCCTAGAAGAACAGAAAATCTGTCGATATGGATTCCTAAAAGAGTAAATTCTTTTTTCTGGATGAGATTTGTAGAAATTGCAAAATTAAGGGCATTCCTGGTTCCTGCCCCGGACATTCTGTCCACAAACTCACTGGGATTTTGGAAGGTGTATACGCACAAAAGCAGCGCTATGGATACGCTAAATTCAAATACGGAGCTGGACTTAGTGAATATCCTGATAGGAATTCCTGCCAGCATCAGGAAAAAGTATATCCAGATGGCTGTCGCTTTTTCCGTGCTGAGAGTCCTTGTGTATCTGATAAGCAGATAAATAGCAAACAAAAAGTATAGTTCTACAGTAAAGTTAACGGTAGCACCCTGGGGATAAACATATTTAATATTACCTTCTTCATTAAAATAGAAGAAAAAGTTTGTAAACAGTCCGCTGGCAAAGAAGAAGATGGCATAGATCATAGGCAAGATCAGAATCAGCTTTTTATACAGCCTGTCTATCTCCATCTGGAAAATACACATTACATATTTGATGGAAACATAGGGCATGATATATGTAAACGCCTTCTCCAGAATCACCACATAAACATTTCCGTCATACCCAAGGATTTTTTTCACAGTATCATTATACAGATACATATTATGAAGGAATCCCATGGAATTTATCATGAAAGCAACCGCGATTATTCCACCAAAAATATACCTCTGCTTACTGTAGTAGTTTTCCTCCGATAAATGGATGAAAAGCGTTACCAGAATAAGCACAAGCGATGCAAAAGAAAAAACTACATCATAGCTTGGTGGATAGATCAGAGTTCTCATTCCTTATCCTTCTTCAAAATAGGCATCTATATGCTTAACGTAGGAGCTGTCCTTCATAGGCGCGCACATGTAATCTCCCATAAGGAAATCACAGGAAAGCTCCTCCGCAATTTCTTTATCCTCTTTAGTCTCTATTTCCATGGCTCCCACAAAAATGCTGACATCATGGAAAAGATCCACGATTCCCTGGGCCACCATCTTCATCTGCTCAGACTCCCTTGCAGAAAGGAGTACAGATCTGTCAATGTTAACCTGCTGAACAGGCAGTGAAAGAATCCTGTGAAGATCCCCATAGCCGCTGCCAAATTTATCCACGATGATGTAGCTGTTGAGTTCTCCCATGAGTTTAAGATTTCTCTCAGCAATACTGTTCATGGTGGTAAGCGTTGTTTCTGTAAGCTTAAGGCTGATCCAGGAGGCCTCCGCCTTTTCTTCCTTCAAAATCTTTTTTATCCTGCGAATGAAATCGTTCTTGGAGATCTCGCCTTGGGAAAGGCCAACCACAGCCCTGTATTTGCCGTGCTTATCTCCTGCATTCCAGAAAGAGAGCGCTCTTGCAGCTCTTCTATATACATATTCATCCGTATCAAGAAGGGCCTGAGTGACTCTAACATCGGGAATATTCTTTCTGACATCAACTTCGTTGCCATTCTCATCAGTAAAAAAGCAAATGACATCAGCACTGTAATTGATCTTATAGATCTTTGACAAAATAGGCTGATACTTTATGACAGCTTTTTTGCTGTCCAGATTGTCCCTGGCCAGAATATCAAAGTCTCTGGATCTCTTTACCTCGGAAAATCCAAATGTATCGGTGTTTATGATCATGCTCTGATTGGAGGTAATATCCTCGGTAATAGCCTCAACCTTGCTCATAAGTTCAGCACTGTTCACATAGTTTCTTGGGAAGCACATCATAAAAAGATGGGACTCAACCTTGATGGCCATTCCCGAGATATTCCAGGGTTCACCAAGTCTTAAAGCGATGTTGTTCATAAGCGCTTTTACAGCCTGTTCATCCTTAGTATGAACAGTTACAGCAAAAATAAACTCACCATACCTGTAGGCATAGGTCTGAAGTCTGTTTTCTCTTATTCCGGCATGTTTCAGGTACTTCGCAACCTTTTTCAGCACATTCTGTGACTGCATATAACCGATTTCAGAACTCAGGGCCCTGATATTATCAATGGTCACAAAAATAGTAAAATGAGGGCGACCTCTCTTTATCTTAAGATCCAGGCCTTCAATAAAGGCCTTTCTGTTGAGAATATTGAGGTTCTCATCTACCATCTCACTTGGGTTCTGCAAAGTAATATATACTAAGGCCGAACTGATGGCATTGAAGAAATTTTCTATAAGCAGAGTCGGGAAAATAAACTGCAATGCTATTCCTATAATTACAAAAACAACATATGTAAAAATGATTGCTCTTGTCTTTACCCGCATAAGATTGGTGTATTTGAGCATCAGACAAATACTGCCGCCAAGGTAATAGACTGCAAGAACATAGTATAGCAAGATAAAATCGTCCCTATGATACAGTCCCGCAGAGTCATAATGGAAAAGAATCGGTTTGAACCAGTTGATTATCACGAGGATAACACCAACAGTAAATCCTAGAAGAACAACAGAAAAGCTCTTCGGCTCCCTGAAGCTCACATAGATATCAAGCACAGCCATGATATAGATAAAATAGCACATGGCCGATGCCAGATGGAAAATAAAGTACCCGGAACCCGCAACTTTCTCTACAACACTGTACCAGGAAGTGTCAAAAGGAAACATCTGAAGATAGGTCTCAACCCGTTCAAAGATAGCCGCTGCCAAAACAGCAAAAAGCACCATGCCATAAGCCTTTTGCCTGTAAGCGGGCACAATTCGCCTGGACAATGAGGTTATAGCTATTGTAGACAATATGCATATTGCACAGATATCAAAATAAAAATTATACTGCACGCATGCCTCCGGGATATATATGACATCTTGTATCTAAGATTCAAAATGCCATACCGATCCATATGACGTTTGTCTCATAACCACTTTAAGGGATTGCTGATCACCTTGGCTTTACTCATGATGTCGTCAAGATTTGCCTTGAGATACTGTTCCAGCTGGCTGACCTCTTCATCAGAAAAGCCTGAGCATTTTGTAATCCTGCAATCCGGAAGAATGCCTTCTGCTGTGTCACTGACATTCTTTTCTTTAGGTCGTTCAAAAGAAACCCGGACAACCTTCTTCTGATCTTTCCCCGTTACTATGGCTGAATATGTCATTGTAAGGTCACTGTTCATTGTCCCGATCCTCTTGATATATCGTAAAAAAATAGTGCTATCGGAGAGCAAAGTTCCGATAACACTATTATAAAGCAAATTGTGTAATTTTAACATAAATGTTTTATGAAATTACGTTAAGTCAGGCTCCGTCCGTATTTGCAAAACACCTAGCCCATGGAAACCGCATACTGCGTATTTATGGTAATTCCATTGATACCACAAGCCCTGCCATCTTTCATCTGCGGCCAATTCTGGAGATACATTTCTTTTTTATGTTCCTCCAAAAGGGGCTTTATCCGGGTCTGCGCCTTTAAACTATCTTTACAATATCTCTTCAAACCAATCTCCCATAACTGGCCGGTGTAAAAGCTGTCCGTGGCAATATCTCCATCCACAAAAAACTCCGCTGTATCGCCCACATAGTCGATCAGCATGTAAACTTCATTGGCTTCAGGATTTAGATTCGATATCGAAATATCATATTTTCCCGGAGCATTCTTATCTTCGGAAGGAGCACCGATTTCTGAAAAAGATACGTTTCCGTCATTTGTGAAAGACTTTTTACTCTCGTAAATTGCAAAGAAATCACTGCCACAGGCAATCTGCGGATCATCTTTTCTAACTGACGCACTTCCCTTTACAAGTTCGAAGCTCTCAGGAACACTTGTAAGATCAGGATATGTCCTGAAGGTCAGCTTCTTTTCCCTGTCAGTGGTAAACATGAGCTTCACAGTGCCATCAGCCCCTGTAACAGGCTCAGCTTCTGAGATTATCAGGTACTCTTTTCCCTTGATAAGTACCTTGGCAGAGTGTACAGCTTCATCCCTTGTAATGATGATGATCCTGTTACCCTTAAGATCTCCATTCACATCCACGGTTGCTTCTCTGTCGCTGTCAGTGTAAAAGACATAGGTCTTTGATCCGCCTTCATCCACAATGCACAGAGGGGTTGCATCCACTGTAACAAAAGCCTCTCCTATGGGCATATTGAAGGGGTAAAAGAAAAAGTCCCCATCATCTATGTCTCTTTTTGGGAATGTGGCAAGAGCTGTCTTACCGTCCTCGGCATAGGCTGTAAGCACAACGCCTTTATGCTGAGCCATCTTATATCTTCTCTGATAATTGTTGACAAAAAGATATCCGCTCTTTCCTTTACATCTCACAGCTGTGCGAAGGTCCGTTAAATTATCGGGCTTTAAAGGATTGGAAGACTGCTCTGTATAGGCCATATCGCAAAGGCTATTACCAAAATCATGAATAAAAGTTGAAAGAAGTCTTACCTCCCTGTAGGTGTCCTCCATCTGCCCAAATTCACGAAGAGGAGCGTTAAAATCATAAGAATATGCAGGAAGGTCATTAGGATAGCCTGTAGCTCTTGTTTCCTGAAGGGTTGTAAGTTTTCCCTTTGGATTTGTTCCGCCATGGTACATGTAGTAACCAAGGAGATTTGCTCCACTTCCAAGCTTGACCATAGTCATGGCTGCTGTATCTTTTCCGGAAGCAATGGGTCTTCTGTGATGTGTTACCTGAAGGCCGCCTCCAAGCTCAGCCGTAAGGTACGGGAACTTGTCCATGTCAAAGGTGATTCCTGCTCCCAAGCCGTGATCCGAACCTATATTGTGGTCATTTCTCTCTTTTGTAAAAATGTAATTTCCACTGGGTTCAATCTCTGTAAGTCTCTGATCCCAAGGGGCTTCGCAGTAACCGCCCATAACAGGAAGCATCCCGCCTGTAACAGCTCCGCCCCAGCCGGTGGCTGTATAGATAGGAGTGATAAAGCCAATCTCTTTAGCCATGGAAAGAAGGGTCTTCATGTGCTGCTCGCCCTCTTCTCCGGTTTTCCCGCCGCAGTGGCCGTATTCATTTTCAATCTGTATTCCTATAACAGGGCCGCCATCCTTTATGAAATAACCATTTGCCTGCTCGTAGGTCTTTTCATAAAAGCGCCTTACATGCTCAAGGTATCTTGGGGCGTCCGTTCTGACTTCATAATTATTTTCCTTTGCATCCTCCAAGAGCCAGTCAGGAAAGCCTCCGTTTCTGGCTTCGCCGTGGGCCCAGGGACCAATCCTGAGGATACTGTAAAGTCCGCATTTTTTAACCGTCTCAAGGAAATCCCTAAGGTTCCTGTCTCCGGTAAAATCGAACTGCCCGTGGATCTCCTCGTGATGGATCCAGATAACATAAAGGGAAACAATGTCTATTCCCCCTGCCTTCATCTTGCAGAGCTCCTCTTCCCATTTTTCCTTCGGATATCTGCTAAAATGCATCTCTCCCATCATAGGAAACCATCTTTTTCCATCCACAAGAATGCTTATATTGTCAAAGGTCAGTTCTGAACTCGCTGTTATTTTCATAATATTCTCCAATTTCTATAAAACTTGAGGCCGGATATGCTTCCGGCCTCCACCTGTCCATTTACATTTATGTCATTATACTCATACTTAGTGCAATTCAATGATCTGACGCTCTGCACTTTACTTGGTGCTGTCTTTTAATACCACTTCGTAGTTCTTGAGTTTCTGGCTCTCAACCTCCTGTCCTTCGATCATGGAAAGAAGGGTCTTTGCCGCGACAGCTCCAAGATTTCTGTCATCAAAGTTCAGTGATGTGACAGAGGGAACAGCCCCTTCAAGAAGTGAGCTGTTATAGAAAGAAGCAACCCTGAGCTGCTCAGGAATCTTTATGTGCTCCAATCTGCATCTTGCCATAACTTCGCCGGCTATGGAGTCATCCATGCAGATGACACCATCCACATTTTTTCTCATAAGCTCATGCAGGATACCGGCAATCCTCTGGTTATTCTCCACATCAAGATATATGAGGGGCTGGTTGATAGAAAGACCAGCTTCCTCAAAGGCAGCTCTATAACCATCATAACGCGTCTGAGTAATTATGTGGTTAGTAGAGCCGCCAATAAGGGCAATTCTCTTTAATCCTTTTGCTATAAGGATCGAAGTAAGCTCCTTGCAGGCCCCAAAATTTTCATTGTCCACGGAAATTATCTCCGGATCATTGCTCTTTCCCACTACCACAAAAGGAAGTCCGCAGCGCTTAAGATAAGCGGCCGGCAGGTCATCCACCAGGGTTCTGGTGAGAATGATGCCGTCAACCTTTCGGTTGTCCACAAGTCTCTTTAGCCCGGAAATGTCATCTCCTGTGATCAGGGAAATAAGAATGTCCACACCAACAGCAGATGTCACCTCTGTCATTCCGATCATACAGCGTTGAAAAAAAGGAAGATCCACAGCATTGTAATCATCCGGCCATACAACACCAATATTGTAGGTCCGCTGTGCAGCCAATGCCTTCGCTGAAAGATTGGGGCGATAATTATGTTTTTCTATAAATTCCATGACCTTGTCTCTTGTGTCACTTCCAACCCTGCCCTTTCCGGAAATCGCCCGGGATACAGTGGTCTTGGAAATGCCAAGAGCCTTGGCCACATCATCAATGGTTATTTTCTCATCCATTTCGTACCTCGAAATATGGAAACTTACGCTCAGCCCTTTACCGCACCGCCGGTAACGCCTTCGACATAGTATTTCTGAAGGAACATGAACAGCAGCGTTACAGGAATTGCGACCAGAACACCGCCGGCGCAGAATCTGGTAAAGTAGCCCTGATAGTCGCCTGTATTCATCCATCTGTACATGGATACCGCAACGTTATAGCTTGCGTCGTGGCCGAAAGCAATATATGAAGCAAAGATGTAGTCGTTCCAAGGTGCCATGAAAGCAACAAGTGCTGTGTAAATGATAATAGGCTTACTGATTGGAAGCGTCATCTCAAAGAACACTCTTGCTCTGGAAGCGCCGTCAATTCTGGCAGCCTCATCAAGAGCCTTGGGAATCGTGTCAAAATAGCCCTTACATACATAGTAGCCCATACCGGAACTGGCTACAGATACCAGAATAAGACCGGGAATAGCACCTGCCTGGGTAAGTCCCATCTCTTTTAACAGGAAGTACAGACAGATCATGGTAAGGAAGCCTGGGAACATTCCAAGTACAAACCAGAACCTCATAAGGAGTGTTCTTCCGGCAAATCTCATACGGCTCAGTGCATAGCTTACACAGAGAATAATTATCATCTGCAAAAGAGATACAAAGAAGGCGATTATTACTGTGTTAGCGTACCATTTAAGATAGTTTGTCTCGCCGCCGAGAACAAATCTGTAACTATCAAGTGAAAAATGCTTTGGTATTACGTAGTCAACTATTCCGCCGTACTCAACTGCTGCATCATAGGATCTAAAGCTTCCAAGGAGCAGACCCACGAACGGAAACAGCCAGATTACTGTAATGATGATAAGTGCAAGGTATGCAAAAAAGTTGCCCACTGCACGTTTTCTTTTCATAGAAGCTTCTTTTGCTCTTGCCATTATTGGAATCCCTCCTCATCTTTTATTGAAGGCAGGAAGTTATATGCATTCATAAATATCAGAGCTGTAACTATAAATACCATGATACCGATAACAGCTGCCATCTTGTAATCCGTGTCATTAATGGTCATCTTGTAAAGCCAGGTAACAAGAAGATCCGTACCGCCTGCTCCTCCGGCGTAGCTCATGGACTTTGGTCCACCGCCTGTCAGAAGATAGATTACATTGAAGTTATTAAGGTTTCCTGTATATGAGCTAAGAAGATATGGTCCTGTAACAAAGAGCATATATGGCATTGTGATATGTCTGAACATCTGCCATGGAGTAGCCCCGTCAATGCTTGCACTCTCGTAAAGGTCTGCAGGGATATTCATGAGAAGTCCTGTAGCCATAAGCATCAGATATGGGATACCAATCCAGATATTAACTACAACAATAGTGATCTTAGCAAGTGTAGGGTTTGTCCAGAATGGAATTGCGCTCTGGATGATGCCCAGCTTCATCAGTGTACCGTTGATGATACCTGCACTGTCGAACATCTTGGAAACATACAAAAGACTTACGAACTGAGGGACAGCTATGGTCATGACAAGGCATGTTCTCCAGAATTTCTTAAATTTGATCCCCTTTTTGTTAATAAGAATCGCAACTGCAATCCCAAGGAAATAATCAATAAATGTTGCAAGCAGCGCCCATACAAGAGTCCAGAGAAGAACGCTGATAAAGGTTGAGCCAAATCCGCCGGATGCAAATGAGAAAAGATTTTTGAAGTTGGAAAATCCAACCCAGGTAAAAAGCTTTGATGGTGCCTGGTGCGTCGCATCGTAGTTGGTGAATGCGACACATATCATGAAAACAATTGGCAACACGGTGAATACGAATACGCCTGTAACCGGCAATGCCAAAAGTGTTTTATCAAAATTAGAATCAAACAGCGACATAAAATCTGCCTTACTTCCGGGCAGTTTTTTGCCAGCCTTAATAAGTGCCTCCTCCTTAGCATTATCTCTGATATTGAGATACCAGCATATAACAAGGAACAGGATAAAGAATAATGTTAACAGTC
>JAEEGL016345521.1_pt1 | contig 16176 bp, 10 predicted proteins | sample 9134231 | NCBI WGS metagenome assembly JAEEGL01 (sample SAMN16246548, study PRJNA631951) | gut metagenome | biome: gut microbiome; feature: rumen; material: fiber-attached | host: Bos | place: Iran: Karaj | collected 2018-10
GGATATAATAAAGATTATGTTAGATGAGATTGTAATTACTGGTGCTCGTGAAAATAATTTGAAAAACATTAATGTTACCATTCCGCGTAATCAATTAGTGGTCTTCACTGGGGTGTCGGGTAGTGGTAAAAGTAGTTTGGCGTTTGGTACGTTGTTCGCTGAGGGACAGCGTCGTTTTATGGAAAGTTTAAGTTCTTATGCACGCATGTTTCTAGGGCAAATGCATAAACCTGACGTGGATAAGATCACGGGACTTTCGCCAGCAATTGCAATTGACCAAAAAACGACCAATAATAATCCACGTTCAACCGTGGGAACAGTAACCGAAATTTATGATTATTTGCGTTTGTTATATGCAAGGGTTGGTGTTCCGCATTGTCCTCATTGTGGCAAGGTTGTTGAACGTCAAACGGTCGATCAGATTATTGACCAAATTTATCAACAATTTTCCGGACAGCAAATTCACATTGAAGCACCCATTGTGCGCGGTGCCAAGGGTAGTTTTGAGAAACGTTTTGAAGAATTGCGCAAGAGCGGTTTTGTCCGCATTAAAATCGACGGAAACCTGTGGACATTGGACGAAGAAATTAAACTTGATAAAAATCTAAAACATAATATTAACGTTGTTATAGACCGTTTAAAGGCTCTAGATGACGAACGTACGCGTTTAGTCGATGGAATCGAGATTGCTTTGAAGTTAACAAATGGTTTAGTGACAATTGTTTGTGGTGATGTGTCACGTACTTTTTCTGATAAATTAGCTTGTGTTGATTGTGGAATTTCGATTCCAGAATTAGAGCCACGTAGCTTTTCATTTAATAGTCCATTTGGCGCTTGTGAACATTGCAATGGCTTGGGATTCGTGGCGCGCATGGACCCGGAAAAAATTCGTCAGTGCCAATTTGAATCAATTCGTTATATGACTCCAGAAGAAGCAATGACACGTTATCGTGAAACGACAAGTGAGTATGTCCGTAATGCGCTTGGTAAAATGATTATAGAAGATGATTGCCCTGTTTGTCATCGCCAAAAGTTAAAACCTGAAGTTTTGGCTGTAACGGTAGGTAATTATAATATTGCCGAATTAACCGCTTTACCAATTACGGCTATGATTGATGTTGTTAATCAATTAAAATTAACTGGTTCAGCAGCAGTAACCGCACAACCGATTGTGAAAGAAGTTTTGGCTCGTTGTCAGTTTCTGGTTGATGTTGGTTTGCATTATTTAACTTTGGCACGTAGTGCGGGAACATTGTCGGGTGGTGAAAGTCAACGTATCCGTTTGGCAACACAAATTGGTGCTGGTTTGGTTGGTGTCTTGTACATTTTGGATGAACCGAGTATTGGTTTGCACCAACGTGATAATCAACAATTATTATCAGCATTAATGCATTTACGTGACCAGGGAAATACTTTGGTGGTGGTGGAGCATGATGAAGAAACAATTCGTAGTGCGGATTTCATTGTTGACGTTGGACCCTATGCAGGCGTACACGGTGGCGAAATTGTTGTCGCTGGTACGGTGCAAGATGTGATTAAATGTCAGCAATCAGTCACTGGACGATTCTTATCTGGACGCGACCAAATTTCTGTTCCAACCAAACGTCGTCCGATCTCTCAGCAGATGATATGGGTACGTAATGCAAAAACTAACAATTTACAAAATATTGATGTTGGTTTTCCAGTTGGTGTGTTAACTGTTGTTACTGGTGTTTCTGGCAGTGGTAAAAGTAGTTTGGTGAATTATGAGTTATATCAAGGTTTACAAAACGGCATTGGTGAGCCCTACATTGATAAAATTATTCGTATCGACCAAAGTCCTATCGGTCGTACGCCACGTAGTAATCCAGCCACGTATACGGGCTTATGGACGTTAGTGCGTGAATTGTTCGCTGCAACAAAAGATGCTAAAGAACGTGGATTTACACCGGGGCGTTTCTCGTTTAATGTGCCTGGCGGTCGTTGTGAAAACTGCGAAGGTGATGGAACTAAAAAGATTGAAATGCATTTCTTACCCGATATTTATGTTACTTGTGATGTATGTGATGGTAAACGTTTTAACCGGGAAACATTATCAATTCAATATAAGGGAAAAAATATTTGGGACATTTTGGAAATGACTGTTGACGAAGCATGTGAGTTTTTCGCACATCAGCCCAAGATTTTGAAACGTTTACAAACTTTGAAAGACGTTGGTTTAGGCTATATTAAATTAGGACAACCAGCAACAGAATTATCTGGTGGAGAGGCCCAACGCGTTAAACTGGCGACAGAATTAGCACGTCCGATGACAGGAAAGACAATGTATATTTTAGATGAACCAACAACGGGTTTATCAACCTATGACGTGAAAAACCTAATTGAGGTATTAAATCGTTTGGTTGATGCGGGAAACACAATGGTAGTTATTGAACATAATTTAGATGTAATTAAGGTAGCAGACTATATTATTGATATGGGGCCAGAAGGTGGCAATGGCGGTGGACAAGTCATTGCAAAGGGAACACCCGAAGCTGTAAGTCAAGTTGCCGGTAGTTTTACTGGTCAGTTTTTGAAGCCAATTTTATTTCCAACTAAATAATGTTTTCAAGACTGGTTCCCATGTTGTAACTGTGAACCTTGCCGAGATAGATTAATTTATGTAAGGCGGACATAACTTCTTCTTTGTTGCCAAACTCGATAAAGTTTTTGGCGTAACTGATAGCATCACTGATTTGAAATGTTTCGGTGTGTTTAACTAAATAACAAAGTACCTGTTCGTGTTTAAGCCAATAAGCTTCAATTTCAGCGATTTTGTTTTTGTTTTCCTCAGTATCAACATTATCATCACCGCACACTTCAACCGAAACAATTAAATCATTTACTTTAGTTTCTAAATGGCGAAAAGTTTGGTTTACGTATGTCTGCTCACAAATTACTGCAATGGTAATGAGCAGTATAATGATAATTGTTACCAGCCAACGTTTCATAAAGACACCTTTTTCCCTTCACCTTTCGGGACGACTGAGATTTTGCCGCTGCTTTCTAGAATTGCATAATCAATGTCTTTTACGTCAAAGATATCTTTGCTACGTAATAACTCCATTAGTTCATCTTTGCAAATATCCAATTCTTTTAACTTTTTGTAATCAATGCCATCCGGCGAAACGACAATGACGGGTTTGCCAGAAAGAATGTTACGAACAGTTTTGCTTTTGCATTGTAATTTGACAACAAAGAAATGAATGATATGAATGACGAGTAATGGTAGTATGCCATACCAAATTGGGATTGTTGGGTCAGCCATGGGAATGGTAGCTAAATCGGCGATGATTAAGGTTATCACGAGTTCAAATGGTTCCATTTCGCCAATTTGACGTTTACCCATTAGTCGCATCACAACGATTGTGATGATGTAAATAATGATGACGCGGATGACGATGGTAAGCATCGATTTATTTATTGCCGTTTAATAGGAATTGTAATCAAATTAGTTGCCCAACATAACCCCAAAAAGCCCAATTCTGCAATACCACCAGCAAGCAGTAAATTAAGTGTAACTGGTAGAAAATTGTGTCCTAATTGATAAGTAAAATAGCCAAGCAACAAGGCAGGAATACCAATTAATAAATAACTAAAAATGGTCGGTATCGTTACATCAAAACCGCGCCAATTCGTTACTCGTCGAATCGCAATTAAATTCAAAACAGTTGATACTGTCATAGCAATTCCCATTCCAAATAACACAGCATCTGCGCCAATGATTGCAGGCATAAACCAAATAATTGGTAAAAGTAGCATTGTACCAAGAGCGTAATTGCGAATCGTAATCTTCTCATGATTCATGGCGTTTAAGGTTGTATTGGTAATCTGTGAAAGCGACATCGGTAGCATAACCCAAGCAGAACGCATGAGGTATCTTCCGCTGTTTATATCTGCATATAAGAACGTTCCAATTTGGTCGCCTAACGCTAAGTAGATGGGGATGAAACAGAAATTGATAAAGATGGTAAAACTCAATACAGTGCGAATTTGACGGCGTACAGACGTCCACTGTTGCTGATTAATCATGTTTGCCAACTCTGGAACCAGTGCGGTGGCCAGTGCAGAGATAACTGTTGATGGTATTGTTAAAAGTGGTAAGGTCATGCCACTGATGATGCCTAGGTGGGCTATCGCAATGTTGTTTTTCCAACCAGCCGCAACTAAGCGTAAGGGGAGAAGTACTGTTACGATGGGAATCGTTAAACTAGAAAATAGACGTACACCAGTAATTGGTGTTGCGGCCTTCAGAGTTGGTAGGATAAATTGTTGTGGCTCAATTTTGGTTTTTTTTCGTCGACGGCAACACCAAAAAATCATAATGACAGTTAATGCTGAAACAACGCAGGCACCAGAAAATGACCAAGCAGCAACATGCGACATATCAGTGAAATAAAAAGCAAGCCCTAACATTAAGATGAATAAAATTACGCGGGCAACTTGTTCAATTAATTCGGTCAAGCCGAGTAAGATAAATTTCTTTTCACCCCACCAAATCGCGCGTAAGGCACAATAAACACTGCTGGCAACTAAAGCGGGAAGGGTAATTAGTAATATCGTTAAGCAGCGTTGGTCGGTAAAAATGTAATTAAATAAATTATGTCCTAAAAGCACTCCGATACATAGTATTAGCGAAGTCGTTACACCAACCACTAATCCAGCAAACATAATTGAACGTGTGCGTGTGAAATTGGTGGTGTCTTTCGCAACTTCACGAGAAAGAACTAAAGGTAAACCTGTACTAACTACGGTTAATAAAATCATAAAAATGTTGAGTGCCATTTGATAAACACCCAACATTTCTGCTCCTAGGAGTCGCGATAAAAATATCCGGAAAACAAAGCCGATTAAACGCGTTAAAACGGCAAACGCAGTAATTACCAGCACTGATTTGGTAAACGCGCGCATACACATGAATATGTTTGTAAAAATCAAATATGTAAAAGGTAAGTTGTTTGAAATTGCTCGTGAATGTGGTGTCGCGCCGTGTACAATTATTTTGGCTAATCATTGTCGTAACGAAAGTGAATTACCGGCAACAATCGTTGTGCCGGTTTCAACGCCAGTTAGGTGTAAAATAATTAATTATCCGAAATAGAATGTTTGACCTTTATAACCATCAAATTTAATACGGTTTCCACTGCGAGTACAAGTTATATCGGTATTGCAATTTGCGGTGTAGTTAACGATGTTGTCGTATTCATTACGTGCATAGGCTTGAGTGAATTTTAGAAGATATTTTTTCCCTTCGGTCGTGTAGGTGCCAATACCACTTAAAACACATTTGTCTTGGTAATTGATTTGCACGTGGAAGGTACCATTTTCGTTTAAGCATAATTCAGAATGCTTGGCTAAATCGTCGACAGTATAATTAACTTTTTCGATGCCAACAAGTTTGTAAACCGTTTTGTTGGCAAAGAAATTAAAATAGATGGGAACTGCAATTCCAATGATAATCACAATGATTGCAACTATAATAATAGCAATTTTAAGATTGCGTCGTGTCATTATGCATCCTCCTGCTCTAGACTAAATTCTAAGACTAAACTTGAATATTTCAGTTGGTTAATGTTGGTCGGTTTCTGTTGGGTAATTTTAACGTTGTAAGTTTCATCCGCGTAAATACTAATCTTGTCCTTAGTACTAATCGCTATTAAGTGTTGGACGCGGGTATTTTCACCTTGATTCAATACATATTCAAATTCAATAATGGTTTGTTTATGACTTTCTTTATAATTGGTTACAATCAATGGAATGGGAGAAGAAGGGCATGCTTCAAGGTTCTTTAAGTACATTTCACCAGTTGTATGGTCAAGCTTAAAGCGTAAGAAACTATCTTTTGTCATTGTTGCGCCCTTAAACTGTTCAGAGGCTTTAATGCTTGTTAAATTATATTTTTTTCCATATTGAATGCTGCCGACAGTAGGACCTTGGTTTTGATAAAAATACACACCAACACCAACGCCAATTAAAATGATTAGCACGACGACAATTACAATAATTCTAATTGTTTTTTTGTTCATCTGTTACATTATCTACTTTTGTAGCCTTTTGGGCAACAATTTTCTTTTGTTGATTTTTTAAGCGCATATCACGTGCATAAGAAGTATTTTTCTTAGTAATGTGTTTATCGAATTTAATCTTACGGAACAAGAAGGTAATGATGGCGAGCAGTAAAGCAAGGGCAGTAATCAAAGTTGGAATTAAATACCACCAGTTTTCTCCGAATGGATTACCATTATCAGTGGGTTCCGCTACTGATGTTTCGGTTGAACTTTCGTCAGTTGGTGATAATATCATCATGTGAGTGTTGTTTTTGTTGTTTAGGTTTTCTTTGATGCTATTGTATTCGGCGTCACCAATTTGATTAATTTCAAGTTTATCAATCAAAATTTCGCCATAGGGATGAGTATTATCTTCGGCGTCGTAATCCAAGGTAATTTGTATATTGGTGGTCGTTGTATCTTTAATTTGTACATATAATTTATATGTTTCAGTAAGAGTAGGGTCTACTTCGTTGGTTGTTACGGCTAACAAACCGTCGTAACCCTTCAAACCCAAATGAGCATTGTAGCCACGAGAACTAACCACAATTTCATAATATTGATCTGAAGTTAAATTGTAAGCAAGACTGTTTTCGACGACAATTGTCTTGTGTCCATTTTGATTCTTGATGAAAAGACCGTCGGTGGTAGCAAGAACCTGAGGAGTAACTGATTCATCACTTGATTGCCAAATTTGTTCGTTGGTTAAATAATTTGTTAAATCAACTTCGATAGATGTTTTATTGCTGGTAGTGTCGGCAGTATCATTGACTTCAACATTATCAATGTAAGCAAAACCTGTATTGTACTTTTTGAAACGTAAGTAGTAAGAACGGCTAGCAGCGTAGGAACTTTCAGTAATTTGAAATTCATAATGCTTCCAATTATTGTTAGTACGAATATTAATTTCACTGAGGACGATTGCGTTGTCATCGTCTGCCGCTGTTGCGGTGATGATTTGTGCAACAGTTGGGTCTTGACTGAAAATATCAAAAGCAATGTAGGTTGTTGCTTCGGTTGTGACGGTAAGAGCAGGACTGGTTACAACGTTGGCTGCGGCTTCGTCATTGTTAGCATCAACTTTGTGTATCATGTAAACGTTATTATCGCCGAGCGGTAAGTTTGAAATTGCATATGGACGATTTTCACCATCGCCAAAACTTGCATCCCAACGTCCCAAATTAACAATACCATTAGTGGCTTTACCTTTGGAGTTGGATGTCCAACTGTCAGCGATTAAGGGGTAAGGGTAACCGCTATCGTTAATTGTAACCGTATCGGCTGAAATACCTGAATTAAAGTAGCCATTAAATGCATCAGTGCTTTCAGTGTCCCCTTCATCGTTAGCAGTATTCTTTTTATTTTTATCAATGTAGTTTTGTACACCACGGTCGTTAGCTTCTTTATTGGTTTGTGCGTAATTGCTGCTAACTTTGTAAATTTTGAAATCGTCAATACAAACCCAACCGGTAGTCTTATCAGTTGCGTTTTGAGATAAATTAAAACCGAGTGTGAATTCTTGGTCCAAACCGCGTCCGGCAACGTAAAAAACTGTGTTTAATTGCCAACCGTTGTGGTAGGGATAATTTTTCAAGATAGAAATTGATTGATTATCTTTGTTATGTTCGCCATTCTCATTCTCTGCGTTAGCGGTAATGGTAAAATAAAAATTGTTAAATGTATCAGATGACATCGCGATTGAATAAAATTGGAACATATAAATTTCGTGGGGATTAGTAAGCAAAGAATAACCATTTAATTTCATTGTTGCATTATTATTGTTAGCGTGCATTAAAAGAACTTTGTTGGTGTTATCATTTCCGTCTTTTGAATAAATTGTACCATCAAAGCCTAAACGTGAAGGAACACCGGCAACTGAAATTTCTTCTGAGTTAATGGCATCTTCTTCTAAGAATTTGGCGTTGCTAAAATCACCACTCACAGTAATGTAATCTTGACCTAATTTGGAAAAATTGTAATAAGTATTGGGGTTGATTAATTGATGGCTGTTGTCATAGACTGCGTTTTCAAAATTGGTTTTATTGAGTGCTGTAACGGTAAAGTTGTTAAAATAAATTGCACCTAATGTTGCCTCTTCACGTGCACCAAAATACAATTCAGGGGTAATTTCGGCGGTTTCTAGTACATCAGTTTGAAGATAATAAGTAGCATTATCCCAACTGGTGCTACGTAAATCGATGGCACGAGTTTCATGATCATTTAATTTTAGATAGAAAGTTCCAAATGCTTCGGTTGAACTGCCTGTTTGGTTTTTAACGCAATATTCAACATTAATTTTGAAATAACCATTGGCGGGTAAAGTGATTGCACTTGGGGTAGTGTAGTAACCAGATGCTTTGGTGTTTTGTTTTTTGGTAACAATTATTGATGGCGTACGTAGACTACCAATATCGGCTAAGGTACGATCAGGATATTTATCATGAAAACTGCCGTTGTTTTCTGCTGTTACTTGTTGGTAAACAAGGTAATCATTGGTGCCCGGTTGCTTATTCCAACTAGAAATATCGTCAACATCAATGGTAGCACGCTCAAAGGCTTGTCCGATTTGTGCCGGAGCCGTGTAGGGTGATGTAGTAGTGTTACTGTCCGCAGCAACCACCAACTGGGAAATTCCCTTGAGGGCGACGGGCGTGCCTGGTGTGAATAAACACAGTGCGATGACTAAAACAAATGTGATTAATTTAGCTAACTTTTTCATGATTGTTTTCTCCATATACAATATAAAGTGTAGTTTACACTAAAAGTACCACTTTTAGCAAGAAAAAAAGTTTTGCGTAAGCCCTATACAAAATCAAAATAATATGTTAATATCGCACTATGATGAAAGTAGCAATTATGGAACTCGGCACGAATCAAGTTAAGTTGTCGATTGTGCGTATTGAAGAAAATAAGTACTTTGAGATTGAAAAAGAATACGCGGAAAACGTTGGCATTGAACAACATTTGCAAGCAAATAGCGAATTGATTAAAACTGTGAAGATTAAAGAATGTATCAATATCTTACAAATGTATAAACAAATCGCCATTGCTAACGGCGTAACTAAGTTTCACTGCGTAGCTTCGGCGAATATTACAGCCGCTAAAAATTACATTTCTTTCTTGGAAGAAATTAATTCAGATTTGGATTTAGAATTTAAATTATTAACCGAAGAAGAAGAGATTAATATTTTATACACCGCGGTTGTGAATACAATTGACATTGCAAAAGGTTTAATTATTGCGGTTACGACTTCCAGTACTCGTTTGGTTTATTATTGCCGTCGTGTAATTTTGAATAGTGCCACCATTCCAATGGGAGCGGCAAATTTTACTTCAATTGAGGAATTTAATCAGTTGTTAAAAGCAGCGGGTGAACCTTTCCAACAAATTGATCCAGAAATTCCTGTTATCGGTTCAAGTGAAATTTTTACCGGCTTTGCTCGTTTGTCGCGTAAAAAGACTAAGTATCCAGTTGATATGGATCATAACTATCACAGTACCAAAGAACATTTCCAAGAGATCTTAACGTTCTTACAAGGGTTAGATGTTGAACGCGGTGCTAAATTGAAGGGAATTACGGCTAATGGTATTGGTTACTTAATGAATGGTATGTCCATTGCTTCGGCAGTAATAAGTTATACTAACTTAAACAAAATTGTGATTAATCGCAATGGTCGTAACGTTGGAATTGCTCATCGTTTGACGATGCAAGATGACGACCGTCCAATTAGCGATGTTTGTATGAATAGTATTGAAACAGTACTTTGGGCAAATGGGTTGGATTTAGAAAGTGCCAAATACCAATATCTTTTAGCAAGTGCATTGTATATGCAGTTAAAAGTTTTACATAAATTACCACGAGCTTTCACACGCGTATTAAAGACAGCGACTTTATTGTTTTATTTAGGTACAAAAATTAACAAACAAAATTTTGACAAAATCACATATTATGCAATCTTAAATTCAAATCTTTATGGTTTAAGTCATAAAGAAATTGTGATGGCGGCTTTTGTGGCTAGTTGTCGCAACTGGGATGATTTTATGCTGTCAGAATGGGTTAAATACAAAGACTTAATGGACGAAGAAGATTTAATGGCGGTGCGTAAACTGGCAATGATTGAAGCAATGGCTGCAACAATCAATTTACGTAACCAAAAGGTTGTCAAAGATATTTCGTGCGATGTGTTGGGCGATAGCGTGATTATTAAATTGATTACGGAGACTGATATGAAAAAAGTTAAAGTTGATGTTGATGCTGCCAAAACTGAAATTTTCCAATTACGTAAACTAAGTAAAGAATTCACGCGTATTTATAAGAAGAATGTGGAAATTTTATAATGTCTGAGTTGCCACCAATTATTGAGTTTTTTGACGATGAACCGATTATTACACCAACTGCAATGCATGGTAGTAAACCTTTCAAAATTAATCCAAAGATTAAAACGGCAATTTGTACTTTCTTGTGTGAAAACATTGATAAGGTGATACTTGAGCCGATTCTCAAAGAATCACAGTTGCTCTATTATGTTTATGGACGTTCGGGAAAAGTCCCCATTTACCAGTATAAGCAACAATGTTTAATTGTTTTTATGACGGTGGGTAGTCCGGTAGCGGTTAGCGTCATTGAAGAGTTAAAATATTTGGGAATTGAAAACGTAATCGCGTACGGTACAGCTGGACAACTAGAAGAAAGTATTCCGCAAGATGCGTGTGTGTTGATTGAAAAGGCTATTCGCGACGAAGGAAGTAGTTATCATTATTTAGCACCGTCTATTTATGTTGAAACTGATGCTCAGTTAACGGCTTGGTTGGAACAGTTCTTACAAAGCGGCGGGGCAAAGGTGGTACGTGGTATTACTTGGACAACGGACGCGTTATTCCGCGAGACACAGCTGCGTTGTGCTAAACGTCGTAAACAAGGGGCAGTGGTCGTTGAAATGGAATGTGCCGGCTTTGCAGCGGCAGCGCAACATTTGCAGATGCGTTTTGCCGAATTTGTGTTTTTTAGTGATACTTTAACTGATACACAACAATGGCACATGTTAGGCGAGGAGCAGCAGTGTGATGCACGTCGTTCGTTGAAAGTAACTTTGTTGCGGGCATTAATTAAACAAGTAACAAAAATCAAGTTGCCTAATTAACCGAATTTCAACTATTATATAAGTAATGAATATGCAAAAATTGGGGAAATGGGCATTTGTCATTCTTGGTGGATTGCTTGTGTTGTTTGTTGGTTTGTTAGTAACTTCAAACATTCTGAATGGCCGTGATGCTTTGAATTTTAAGGCGATTAACGATACATTGTTTCGTACGGGAATGCTTTTAATCCCGATGGTGATTTTAGTTTTTGTTTTGTTTAAGTATTTAGATGTTGACAGTAAAAAGAAAAAGAAAGGAATTTCACAATATTATTCTAACCGTTGGATGACGGATAGTGAACGTGATAAAATTTACATTTATACGCGTGCGTCACAATTGGCTTCATTAAAAAAGACTGGTCCGTTGGCACGCTTTGAATTGATTGGTAATGATATTCACATCAATATGATTCCGAAAGATTATCACTCGATTGTTTTGGGAACGACTGGTGCTGCGAAAACACAAGGTTATGTTTTCCCGTTTATTTATACTTTGGGATTTTCCAACCAAAAGCCTAATCTTGTTATTACTGACCCCAAGGGTGAAATTTATCGTACGATGGCGGAAAGTTTGCGTCATCAAGGATATGATGTACAAGTGTTTAACTTGAATGATCCCATCCGTAGTTCACGTTGGAATCCTTTTGAAAAGCCATGGGATATGTTCCAACGCGCACAACATTTAGAACGTGAAATTCAACGTTATGAAAATGCTAATCCGTCCCAAGTCGGTTTGCGTGTGATTGCTAGCAGTTATCCACCAGTTTGGTATGCATTTAATGGTATTGCGTTTCCAACCAAAGAAATGGCGGAAAACGAAATGCGTACTTTGCGTCAGCAATTGATTTCGGATGCTGAAGCCGATATTAAGGATATTTGTTCGGCAATTTGTCCGATTGAAAATGAAAAGGATCCTAGTTGGGAACAGGGCGCTCGTGATTTAATCCAAGGTACAGCGATGGCCTTGTTGGAAGATAGTTTGAACCCAAATTTAGGAATGACACGTGAAAAATTTAACTTCTATAATATTTTTAAGATTTTATCAATTCGTGATAATGACCCGCAGGCGATGTTTAAAACGATTAAGAATTACTTTGAAGGTCGTGATGTTTTGTCGGTTGCGGCTTCTTTGGCACAAACAGTTACTGCTAATGCGGAAAACACCATGCGTAACTTTTTTGGTATTGCAACGCAAAAATTATCAATGTTCAATGATAAAGGTATCTGTTATATCACGAGTGGTACAGATATTAAATTTGAAGATTTTGCTAAAAAGCCGACGGCGTTCTTTTTGATTATTCCTGATCAAATTAAAGTTCGTCATCCGTTAGCGACTCTGTGCATTTCGCAGTTGTATAAATCCTTGGTATCAAGTGCAAATGAACGGGGTGGTAAATTGCCATGGCCAACTTATTTTGTTTTGGATGAATTTGGTAATATGCCGAAAATCAATGACTTTGCAACCGTGATTACGGTTTCGCGTTCACGTTCAATTTTCTTTACGTTAGTTTTGCAAGACTACAAACAGTTGGAAACGACTTACGGTCCGGAAACAGCCGTTACAGTACGTAATAACTGTAACCATCAAGTCTTTGTTGGTGTTAACGATACTGATACGCGTAAAATGTTCTCGGATTTAATGGGGGATATGGAAGTTACTACGGAAAGTACGACAATTAGTCGTAATACTGGCAAGGCGGCCAAGGGTGATTCCGAAGGTGGCAGTAAATCAACTGCAACAAATACTGCCAGCCGTCCGTTGTTGCCACCGAATGAATTGTTGGATATTATTCCAGGCAATATTTTTGTTTACTGTTTTACATTCCATCCTTTGCGCAGTAAAGTAACGCTGTTTTACCAATGCTTAAATAAAGGCGTGATTAAATTATTACCAACTCCAGACATTTATATCCCGGGTAAATATTTTGATGAAGCAGCCATTTATTATGATATTCATCGTCGAAATGATATTATTATCCGTCGTGTAAACAACGCTCAACGTAAAGATTTATTTGAATGGTAAGGCCCCGCGATTTGATTGACGATACAAAATATAAAATCTATAATTAAACATACTATGTTGGGGGAATACGAATGAAGTATAGCCGTGGAAGGTTGATTGCGCTGGTAATTTTGAGCGTAACGGTGGTGCTGGCTTTGTTCGGCGCTGGGCTGCTCTATAACTTTCGTGATACTTTCAATCGTAACGTGACGGCAGAAACCACTAATCTTGACCCGGAACATATTCCAACGTTTGATGAACTCTATCAGAGGGTGCCATATAGTCCAAGTGATACCGGTCGGTTTGATATTGGTAATGGAACGATGTTAACTTTGATTGAAGATAGTTATAATCGTGGTACGTTACTTTCTTTCTTGCGTTCAAATCAAAAATTGGGGGCAACTGGAAACAACAAGCGTGCCTCTTTTTCAACCTTTCAGCGCGGAGAGTTGCGTCGCGATGGGTACCCATATCCAATTTATACGAATGATGAAATGCGGTTGATTGCTAATGGGATGGGTGAAGGGTTGGAAATCCCTGTCGCGTTATTAGATCCATCACATTATGATGATATTGTATTATTGGAATTAACTAATATTACCGAGGCGCCCAAAAATCTGAAAATTGTTCACAACGGCAATGAGGCGGAATATGATATACAACAGGGTAGCGTAAAACTGTTTGCTGTTGATGACAATTATGATGAAGATCAAGTTTATTGTGGCGTGCCGAAGTATTCACCAACAACAATGATACAACCAATTTACGATACTGATGGTACAACTGTATTGTTTCAAGTTGTTATGAGATTAAATTCGGAAGTTAACAACGGTTATTATGTTAGTATTTCAGATGCGGATTTATACACGCGTGACATAACAAACCAATTGGTTCAAATAGAAGTAATTGAAGAGGGAACTACAATCCTTTGTGATAGTAATGGTACCGAATTATACACTGTTACCCGTAGCAGCAATACAGTTACTGTTAGTAACCAAGGAGGTGTGCAATTAGGACAAGTTATCTATCATGATAATGAGCATCAAGTTACGACGTATGAAATCGGCGCGGTCGCTTATAATGGCAAAGCGTTGCGCGGTATGTTCCGTGACCAAGGATTATATGAAATTTCATTTGAACAATTAATCAAGAATGCTAATGGGACAAAAACTCCTGTTAAGATTGCTTTTGCTTTTATCATTGCGAATCGTAATAATTATGTTAGCGAAACCGATACCGGTTTCCCTCGTTTCAACACGGAAAATCGCATGATTGGTCCGAGTGAAATTTACAATTATTCATACGAAAGTGAATATCCAACAGTGACGTATCCGAAGAACTATTTTGACGTGGAAATTGACAGTGAAGTCGTGGATTACTATAAGACAAAATTTGGCGAAGATCAGCAAGTCCGCAGATTCTATAATATCGGTAAATACCAAATGGTATCAAAACTACAATATTATAATGATTATCTTTATCAGGAAAGAGAGCGTTTAAGTAATCGTGGTGTGAATACTGGAATTGAAGTTATCGAAGATGGGGTAACGAAAATCATTAAAGCTGGTTGTATCGAATTAAAACGCTATCAAGCATATCGAAGCACGTTAAATATTGTGGGATTTCAGGCTTACTACGGTTGGCAAGATGAAGGTGAGAATAGGGGGCCAATTCCGTTTTATGACCGTAACAATGCAGAAGTAAGTAGTGATATTTCGGCATGGGTTCGTGCGGAAAACCGTACGGCGGCAGATATGGTAACCAACTATGATAGCATGAATGTGGGTAATGCTTTAAGTTATTCGAATGACTTGGCTAATGCAATTGCACAAAATCGCACAGCTTCGCCAGTACGTACTAATTTTCCACCGGTAAAAATTGAGGGTAATATTAACCATGCAACTGGTTCGGGAATTAATGGTGGAGAGTCAGTATTATCAACTGTTGCGTTTCGGCCAGCTTATGGAGCAAATAATACTCGCACATGGGAAAGTCGAACATTGGATGTTGGCGCACCATTAGAAGAACCAGGGGAATATGTCGTTGTTGTTTATTTCGAAGTAAATGATAAACTTTGTCAACAAACGTTCTATTTCGAAATTATCAATTCAGCACATATTAGATTTGATGTTACAAAAGGTAGTGAAACAAAAACTTTATATGCGGGTGAGTTGGAACTCAACCAAGATTTTTGTATTAACGCAACACAAATTAAATTAAATTATGATATTAGTCCCTTTGAAATTGAACCAACAATATCATTGTCGTTTGCTGAATTTGGTAATTACAATTACCGTAGTGAAAGTTTAGTAAAAGAAAATGATGGTTCATTCAGTCTTAAGTTAAATAAAATTGGACATTATCTTTTGACTCTTAATTTTGGCGCACATCATAAAGCAACAACTGTGTATGATATTACTGTCGATGATACAAAAGCTGAGGGTTTTACTGTTATTACACAATCAAAGGTTTTGACTAATTTATCAAATATTGCAGTGGTTGGTGCTGGTGAAACTTCGTTATCTTGGCATCATAAAATAAGTGGAATTAACTATAAAAGTGTTACCTATGAATTTTATGAAATGCGGAAAGATGCTGTTATTGATCCGAATATAAGCATTAATTATACGAATTTTACGAATGTTGAAAATTTGTTTAGTGCGTACGCATTTTCAAGTGTACCATCACGACCAGATAATGGTTATATGCCGGTTAAAACTGAAAATGGTTGGAAATTGAATGAAACTTTTCATATTGCAGGGTTGTATCGTTTCACAATTACTGATGATGTTGATAATGAAACTCAGTATGTTTTAATTATCGATAACAGTACGCCAATCTTTATTCAGAGCGGTGATAAATCAACCATGGTTACCAATGCTGTTAATTTTACTGAAGGTGTTGGAGTGAAAGTTGGTTTTGGAAAAAATAAATTAATTCGTGGTACAGCAAGTATTTTTGATGATATCAC
>JAEEGL011297795.1_pt1 | contig 16175 bp, 15 predicted proteins | sample 9134231 | NCBI WGS metagenome assembly JAEEGL01 (sample SAMN16246548, study PRJNA631951) | gut metagenome | biome: gut microbiome; feature: rumen; material: fiber-attached | host: Bos | place: Iran: Karaj | collected 2018-10
CCTGGGCAGTACGGAATCCTGGAAATAGGCCCGGCTGAGGTCTAAGCCCTTCATGCCCCGGTCCTCCGCATATCATCCAGCTCTTTTTGCCACTGTCCGACGCGAGGATGGCCGGGTCCGAGGATACTGCTCAGATCCCTGACCGCATCCTGCATCCGCCGCTGTGCGGCTTCCCGTCTGCCCAGCTTTTCGCTGATCACCGCCAGACTGTGCTCTGTTCCGGCATAATCCACATTTTTTCCGAAAAAACGCTCCGTCATCACCAGAGCCTGCTCCAGAAGCTGTTCCGCATCCGCGTATTCCCCCCGACGGGCGAGGATGGCCGCCAGGGTGGACAGGCCGGCCGCATGGTGATCATCCGGTTCATTCATGGCCTCATAGATCGCCAGCGCCTCCCGGATCTCCCGCTCCGCCGCCTCCAGCTGCCCCATGTGCAGGTAGATCGCGGAGAGATTGCTGTGGGTCGTGGCGATCTCATGCTCACTGCCCGGCTGGGTACGAAAGTAGGCCATGGCCTCCTGTACCTGGCTCAGCGCCTCCTCCAGCCTGCCGGATTCCTGGTAGACCAGGGCCAGGTTGTTCAGCACGCTCACATAGGCATAGGCGGGCTGTTTCCCGGCCTGCTCCAGAAGCGCCTTGGCCCGGAGGAACATCTCCGCTGAACGGTCCCCCTGCTTCATCAGCCGATACAGACCCGCACAGTTCACCAGGATCGTGGCATACTGCGGCGTATGCTGCAGGCCCAGACGTTCCATCATTCCCAGGGATCGGTCAAAGGCATCCGCGGATTCTTCATACCGGCTGACGCCCCGGAAAAAGCAGGCCATCTCATTGAGCACAGAGGCATACTCCCCGCTCTCCCCTTTTCCTTCGGCCTCCAGGCGGCTCAGCGTATCCCGCAGGAAGGCTTCGATCCGCAGTAAATCCCCATCCTGGAAGCGCTGGTCCAGCTCCCGAAAAAAGCCGTCCATCCCTCAGTCCTCCGCAGGAGGCTGCTGGCAGCGGCTGCAGCCGTAGGAGATTTGGATGCCGATGGCCTCCGCCCGTTTCTTCGTCTCGGCCTCCGCCTCATCCAGACTGGCATAGCCGTAACTGCAGACGCTCCCCTCCAGGATCTTCTCCGCCAGGGATACTCCCTTCTCCTCCAGATCGCACAGATGCCGGTACAGCAGCTCAAGGGTCCGGGTGGAATAGGTCATGAGCTCCCCTCGCTGATAGGTCTCGATGGAGGTGGTCCCCCCCAGGTCCTGAGTACTGAACAGCGGTCTGCCGGCGCCGGAAACATAGGGATACCGCTGGAACAGCGCTTCCGTCTGCCGGATCATCTTTCCGTTGATCAGCTCCACCAGCTCCATGCCCCGTTCATCCGGGAAGGTCAGCTGATCCTTCAGGCGCTCATACTGCAGGATAGCCGTGTTTTTCATCATATGGATGTATTTTTCGGCACACAGATTCCGACCTGTACGCTCCGCTTCCAGGATATCCTGATAGTAGGATTGACAGGCTTCCGCGCTCCAGGCGGAAAACTGGGCCCGGCGCATCATGTCGAAGGTCTGCCGGTCATTCTGGCAGTCCGCTTTCTCACCGTCCCCGTTTACCGCGTGGAACATCACGAATTCCTTATCCAAAAGCCTGGTGATCAATTCCTGCTGATCCATCTCGATCCGCCTCCATTCCGTTCATTACAGACAGTATAATTGCCCCTGCACCGTCTTGTCAACGATAAGGGCGCATACGAAAAGACCGGCAGCAAAGCTGTCGGTCTCAAGGAATATCAATGGATCATGGCGGGAAGGCCGTAGCTCTGGAACAGGGCAAGCTGTTCCTTCATGAAGCTGTCCTCCGGCGGCTCCACGTTGGTCAGCCGATACGGGATCCCAAGCCGGATGTATTTCATGGAGCCAAATTTATGATACGGCAGCAGCTGCACCACATCGATCCCCGCTTCGATCTCCTTGCAGAATTCCGCCGTAGCCCGGATATTCTCCGGGGTGGTGTTCAGCTTCGGGATCATGGGGAATCGCACCTGAAAGCGGGCTCCCGCTTTGACCAGTTCCCTTGCGTTCTTGAGGATCAATTCATTGGGCACACCGGTGAGCTTCTCATGGTGGTGGGAATCCATATGCTTCAAGTCATACAGAAACAGGTTTACATAAGGCAGGATCTCCAGATACTGCTCCGTTGGAGCAAAGCCCGTAGTATCCAGCGCCACATTGACTCCATCCTTCTGACACTGCTTGCACAGGGCCAGGGTAAAGGCAAACTGGCTCATGGGCTCGCCTCCTGAGATGGTCACGCCGCCGCCAGACTTGTCATAGTACTTCTTGTCCAGGAGGATCCGCTGCATACACTCCTCCACGCTCATCCGCTTCAGCGGATCGTACAGCGCGTTTGCCGGGCATGCTTCCACGCACTTCAGACAGATATCGCACTTCTTCCGGTCGATCTCCGGCTTATAGATATCCTTTTCCCCGGTAAGATCCTTGACCGCTTCTCCCCAGGACATGGCGCCCCGGTCGCAGACAGGGCTGCAGAGGCCGCAGTCCTCCCGTCCCACGCAGCGTACATCCATAAACGCAACGTCATGACCGAAGCTCTGACTTTCCGGACTGTGGCACCAGAGGCAGCGGAGCGGACAGCCCTTCAGATAAACGTCCGTACGGATGCCGGGTCCGTCGTGAACGGAGAATTTCTGGATATCATAAACATTTCCATACTGCATTTCCGCCATCATCATGTTCCTTCTTTCTGTTGCTGCATCGTCCGTTCCGGAACGTTCACTCCCCCGGAGTTTCTTCCGCTTCCGTGTCTTCCATCGGCTGCAGAAGCTCCCTGGCCAGGTCTGCCATCGTCTCCGGAACGTAAACGTCCATCCCGGTCCCCGCAAAGCCCAGGATCAGCTTGGCCAGGTTTCCGGTTGCGGTAAAGGTGCCCAGCACCGGCACGCCGTAGGATCGCAGCTGGGCCAGCAGCATCTGGTAATCCAACTGCGTCCCGGTCACCGTGGTGAGGAGAACGGGCGCGATCGGCTCCCCGTCGTCATCTGTGGGCCAGATCCCCGGATCACAGTTTCCCGTACAGCTCTCCTCCTCCGCGCAGATCCCGCAGGAGGAGCAATCCCCGCTGCAGCCCTCCGCAGGCTTTCCGTCCTCCAGCAGATCGCCGCAATCCGGACAGACCTCGGTACCGGCAGGAAAAACCTTTTTGCAGTTCATACACCAAGGCATGAGACATCCCTCCGTTACTTATGATACTTGCTTCCCAGCTGGATCTGAAAGGCGCGGTAAACCTGCTCCAACAGCATGACCCGCACCAAATGATGGGGAAAAGTCATCGGAGAAAAGCTGAGCTGCAGAGTCGCCCGATCCTTTACCTCCTGATGCAGACCCAAGGAACCGCCGATCACGAAGCACAGCCGGCTTTTTCCTTTCAACGCGCACATCTCCAGAAACTGCGAAAACCCGACGCTGTCGATGGTCTTCCCCTCGATACAGAGAGCCACCGTCACCGCTCCGGAGGGGATACGCAGGAAAATGCTCTCCGCCTCACGGTGGAGCGCCTCCTCCACCTCCGCCGCAGAAGGTTCGGAAGAAAGGCGAGTCTCCGGCAGTTCTTCCACCTCCAGGCGGCACAGCCCGCTCAACCGCTTCTGATATTCAGCCGCGGCGTCCAGATAAAACCTTTCCTTCAGCTTTCCCACGCAGATGATCTTGATACTCAGCATAATGCGATCTCAAATCTCCAATTCTTCGCTTCGCCCATCCCTGGGCGCGACCTTTACCTGGATCTCGCCCTGCAGGCGGCAGCTGACCGTCTGCAGCGCCAAGTCGGGCAGATTGTTTTCCTTGCTCAAATGAGCCAGAAGGAGCTGCTTCGCGCCTTTCTCTGCCAGATAGGCGCAGAATTCCGCAGAGTCCAGGTTGTCCAGATGGCCGTAATTGCCCTGGATCCGCCGTTTCAGATTCATGGGATAGGGACCGAATCGGAGCATATCCAGATCATAGTTGGCCTCAACTACGGCGGCAGTACAGCCCTCTGCCGCTTCCCGGACGCTCCTGGGCACATAACCCAGGTCGGTCACAAGGGCCAACGTACCGGTCTCTCCCTCCACCCGATAACCAAAGGGCTGAGCGGCGTCATGGGAGGTCTCGAAAGCTGTGATCCGCAGCTCCCCCAGAGTAAGGGGAATGCCGGCCTCGATCATCCTCAGATTCTCCTCCCGGCATTTGACCTGCCGCAGGAGCGCCCGTGCGGTACCTCCGCTCATGAACATGGGCAAAGCCGTATATTTGCTCAGCATGGCGAGTCCCGCCACATGATCGCTGTGTTCATGGGTCACCAGGATCCCGTCCAGATCGCCAAGCTCCATTCCCTCATCCGCAAGGCAGCCCTTGATCCGCTTGAGGGAAAGGCCGGCGTCGACCAGCAGACTGACGCCTCCGCCGGACAGGAGCCCACAGTTGCCGGAGGAACCGCTGGCAAAGCTCACATACCGCATGCCGATCCACCAAAAAGAGACGCATTGACCTGCGGTTAATGCGTCTCATCCTTTCTCATCAAATCACCGCAGCGGCAGGCTTGCTCAAGCCAGTTCCCTGGCCTTGCGGACGGGATCCTTTTCCTCCACCAGGCGGATATCCGCGCCGATGCCTCTGAGCTTCTCCACCATGTCCTCGTAACCCCGCTCGATATGATGGATCTCTCCGATGCTGGTGACGCCCTGGGCGATGAGACCGGCGATCACCATAGCCGCGCCTGCCCGAAGATCGCAGGCCCGCACCTCGGCGCCGGTAAGCATCGGCTGTCCTTCCACGACGGCGGTCTTGCCGTCCACCTGGACTCGCGCTCCCATTTTCAGAAGCTCGGTCACATAATTATACCGATTATCCCATATGTCTTCCGTCACGACGCTGGTGCCCTCCGCGATGGTAAGACAGGTGAGGATCTGCGGCTGCATATCCGTTGGGAAACCGGGATACGGCATGGTCTTGACGTTGGCGCAGCACAGCTTTCCGTCAGAGGTGATGCGGATCGCGTCCCCCAACTCCTCTACCTCGGCGCCCATTTCCTCCAGCTTTGCGGTGATGGAATACAGGTGCCTGGGGATCACATTCCTCAGTACCACATCTCCCCCTGCAGCAGCAACGGCGGCAAGGTAAGTCCCCGCTTCGATCTGGTCGGGAATGATCGAGTAAAACCCGCCGTGGAGCCGCTGCACGCCGTTGATCCGAACGACGCTGGTCCCGGCGCCGCGCACATCGCCGCCCATGGCGTTGAGGAAGTTTGCCAGATCGACGATATGCGGCTCACGGGCCGCGTTTTCGATCACGGTCCTGCCCTCGGCCAGGACCGCAGCCAGCATGATATTCATCGTTGCGCCGACACTGACCACATCCAGGTAAATATTCGCGCCGTGGAGCTTGCCGTTTTTCGCCTGGGCATAGATATACCCGTCCGCCACCTCCACCTTGGCCCCCATGGCCCGCATCCCCTTCAGATGCTGGTCGATGGGGCGGACGCCGAAATCGCAGCCGCCCGGCATGGGGACCTTTGCCCTGCCGAACCGGCCCAGAAGCACGCCGATGAAATAATAGGATGCACGGATCTTGCTCATGGACTTGCTTCCCTCCTCCACAGGGGGAAGATCGCGGCAGTCAAACTCCATTGTGGTCCGGTTGATGGTCCGGATCGCTGCACCCATTTCATCCATATTGGTGAGCATCAGGCTCACGTCGCTGATCTGCGGGATATTCTCTATTCTGCACACGCCGTCAACCAGCATGGCGGCGGGGATGATCGCGATGGCGGCGTTTTTTGCGCCGCTGATCTCCAGCTCGCCATGCAGCGGTTTGCCGCCGCGGATTTCCAGTTTCCGTGCCATGGAAGCACCTCTCTGTAACGGATCGCAGACTTTGTCCGGATCGCCGTTCTTTCTGTTCTGGCACATGCCAGGGTTTACATATTATGATTATTATACAGGCTGGCAGGTAGAAAGTAAAGCATTTCCTGCGCTCCGGCAGGAAAAGTTTGATCATGCTTCCCCCGTTTCAGCCCGAAGCGTATTCGTTCAGCAGTTCTCCCGTTTCCAGGCTCACATACCAGGCGCCGCCATCCGTCTCGATGCACCAGACCGGCTGGAGCTCGGTAGCCGGGACAGCCGGCCGGAGAAGATATCCGGCACGGATCGATCGGATCTCGGTAAACACCCGACCGGTTTCCTCCGCCTGATCCCGGAAACGCAGGATCATGGTGGGGGCGCTGAGAGCGGCGATCGTCTTACCGGGCTGGAGCGTTCCCAGCATACACCGGCCGTAGATCCGATAACTGCCTTCCTCCTGGGCGGAAAGCCGGATACGGCAGTTGAACACATTTCTCTCCTCCAGAAGACAGACGAACTCGTCTCCCTCCCGGGCCAGGGTCAGGCCGTTTTCGATCAGCCGCTTTTCGATGGAGCCGCCCGGCTGTGTGACCCGGATCTCGAAATCCCCGGAATTCCGGAAGCTGGCTCTGCCGTTTTCATTCTCATAATAGTGGATATTGCCGCCCATATCCTGCCCGGAAGCAGCCCCCAGGAAAGCCTGGACCAAAGCGGTCTCCAGCGCCATATCCCGGGTCAGCGTATACTGACGCATGGAGGTCTCCCGGGGGAGAATGCCCTCCTCCATGGACACGCCCATGCCGGCCAGTACCCGGATCAGTTCGCTGCGGGTCTGGGCCTGCAGATCGGCTTCCGTTTTCCGCTGGGTCAGCAGGATCCAGGCGAAGGCGATGTTCACCAGGACAAGGATGAGAATCACCGCGTTTTTCAGTTTCCCGCCGTCCATGCTCAGGCCCTCCTTTCCCGAAGGGTCCACACCGGTTCAAGGATAACGTCTCCACCGGGATCCGAGATGATCAGCTCCGGAGCGCTTCCCGCCTGCATGCTGCCGGAAGCGGCTGCCGCCTGAAGCGGGGGAATCCGGTAAACACCGACCTCGGTACGGAGGTAGGTCCTGGGTCGGAAGCCCAGCTCCTCCAGCTTTCCTCCGCGAAACACAGCCCAGCCGGCGCTTCCGCTGCTGAGCTTGACCGGGATCCCGTTCATGCGGTATTCGAAACGATACGTGACGCCGTCTTTTTCGATCTGCGCGCCGGCATACTGCAGCTCTCCCTCTCCCCCACATACGGCGGCCAGCCGGAAAAGCAGGCTCCGGCAAAGCTCGATCTGATCGGCTTCCGTCTCCGCCTCCCCCAGGTACTTCCCTTCAGCCGTCAGATAGCGCAGGCCTCCGTCTGCCTCCAGGCGAAGCCGTCCCGCCTCGCCCAGATAGACCGTGTCCTCCTGCTCTTGGAAGCTGCCCGCAGCGCTGAGCTTGATCCCGAAAAGGTCAGCGGCAGCCTGCAGAGCGGCGTCTGCGCCATCATCGGTGGCCGAAACAGCGGTCAATCCGGGGAGATCCTGAAGGATCAGCGTATAGGGATCGCAGGCTTCCAGCATATCGATCTGCATGGCATAATCCGCGCCGTTGGGCAGAAAACTGTTGATGCCGGAGTACAGCGTACTGCCCAGCGCCAGGGTCTCACAGAAGAATGCATTTCCGTGTTCATCCAGATAGTAAAGGTCCACCCTTTCCTGATCCGGAAGAGAAAAAAGCAGCCGATCCGCATGCTGCTCCCCTGCAAAACCGGCTGTCGTGCCCATCCAGCAGGCCAGCACATTCAGAGAAATGGGCATACCGTAATCCAGAAACACTCCGGGTCCGTCCAGCGCCTCCCGCCAGACGGATCCCTCCACGGGAACGGGATCGGAGGCGGATCCCAGGGTCTCCACAAACACCGCCCGGAACTCCCGCATCACCTCGCGTATCCCATCGTCGTCATAGCACACACCGCACACCAAACCGCTGACGCCGGTCACCGCCGCGCTGACGGGTTCCGCGGCAGCCTGGTAGCTGCTTACGCCCGGCGTAGGTTCTGCTGCCTCCGGAGATAAGCTCTCCGGGATCAGCCGCTGAAACAGGCCGGTGCGCCAGGCCAGGAAGGCGGCGCTCACCGTGAGAAGCAGGATAAGCAGGCTCTTGATCCTTTCGATCCACCGTTTTTTCCGACTCATCGGTCCTGCTCCTCCAATTCGGGCAAACAGATGCTGAACGCAGTCCCCTCCCCGACCTTACTGTCGACCCGGATCTCACCGCTGTGTCTGCGGACGATCTCATAGGCGATGGAAAGCCCCAGACCGGTCCCGCCCATTGCTCTGCTCCTGGCCTTGTCCACCCGGTAGAACCGGTCGAAGATATGCGGGATATCCTCCTCCGGGATGCCGATACCGGTATCCCGGACCCGGACGATCACTGTACTCCTGTCCCGTTCCAGTTCCATGGTCACACTGCCCCCGGATGGAGTGTACCGCTCCGCATTGGTCATAATGTTGATGATGACCTGTTCGATCCTGGCCTGATCTCCGTATACCCGCAGAGGTTCTGTGGGCAGGGAGATGTGGAGATCTATCCCATGCTTTTCCACATCCAGGCGCATCGCTTCGTAGACCTTGACCGCAGATTCCGTCAGGTCGAAGGGGGCCATACTGAACTGCATTTCTCCGGCATCGAAGCGGCTGAGGGCCAACAGATCCTGTACAATCTTGGTCATTCGGTCGCTCTCCCCCAGGATCACGTTCAGGAAACGCTGCTCCGTTTCCGGCGGAAGATCTCCGGCGGAGGCCACCAGGGTCTCCGCATAGGAACGCACATTGGTGATGGGAGTACGCAGCTCATGGGAAACATTGGCCACGAATTCCCGGCGCATCTCATCGCTGCGCCGCTGCTCCGTCACATCGTGGACCACCGCAAGAATACCGCCCTGGGCGCCTTCTCCCCGGAAGGGAGCCAAAAACACATCCAGGCTGCGGGTCCCGCACTCCTTTTTCCCTTCGATCACCTCGTCCTGTCCCATGTCCAGCACGCGGGTCAGAGGAGCAATATCGCCGAATACCCTGTCGAAATCCAATCCGTCATCCGTCAGTCTGAGCCCCAGGAACCGCTCTGCAGCAGGATTGAACTGGATCACGCTGCCGTCGCCGGAGAATGCCACGATCCCGTCTGTCATGTGCAGGAAGACGGTGGCAAGCTTATTCCTTTCGTTCTCGATCTCCTGGAGCGTATCGTGGAGCTGGGAGGCCATATCGTTGAAGGTGTCCGTCAACACGCCGATCTCGTCTCCCGCCTGTACGGGGATTTGTTCGGAGAAATCCCCTGCCGCCATCCGGTTCGCTGCCCGGGTCAGGCCCTGGATCGGCACCACCAGCGTTTTGGAAAGAAGGATTGCAAGCAGAACAGAGATCACCAGAGCCACCAGCAGCGCTTCCAGGATGATGGTGAACAGCTGTCTGGTCAGGGCGGTAACCGTCTGCTTGTTATCCCGGACATAGACCACATACCGGCTGCCCTCGTTGGAGATCGGCACGGCTACATCCATATAGGCTGCTCCCGCCTCGCTGGCGTAGCCCTCGGAACCGGCCAGAGCGGTGATGATATTGGGGGTCAGTTCCAGATCTCCCATCTCGTTGTCACTGGAAGCCAGCACTCTTCCCGTATCTCCGGAAAGGATGTAAAAACTGCGGATGCCCGCGTCGATGCCCAATGCGCCGGAATATGCGCTCATCACCTCTGCAAGATGGGTCTCGCCCTCCGGTTCTCCCGCCGCCTCGCGCAGGTCCGTTACGAAGCTCTGGTCGCCAAAGACCTCCTGCATCTGCTGATAGAAGCCGCCCATGTAGAACTGCACGACTCCGCGGATGAGGAAAGCACTCACCACCACCATCAAGGCGACGATGAGCAGCAGCAGGACAAAGACCAGCTTGAACTGGAGACCTCTTCGCATCTGTCCGTTTTCCTCCTCTCCTTCAGCGTGCCTTTGCCGCGGGATCAGTTGCCGCTGAGATAGTAACCGGCCCCCCGGCGGGTGCAGAGCAGCGTGGGATTAGCCGGATCATCCTCCAGTTTTTCCCGCAGACGCCGCACCGCAACATCCACGCTCCGGGTATCGCCCCAATAATCGTAATTCCAGACCTTCTGCATGAGGGTCTCCCGGGAGAACACCGTACCGACGGAACCCGCCAGGAACAGGAGCAGCGCGTATTCCCGCTGGGTGACTTCCACCGGTACGCCGTTTTTGAAGATCTGCTGTCCGGAGGTATCCACCGAGATGCTCCCAGCTCGGATCATGCCCTCTTTTTTCCCGGTCTCCGTCTCATTCATGGCCGTCTGGCGCCGGATATTGGTCCGCACCCGAGCCATCAGCTCCCGAACGGAAAACGGTTTGGATACATAGTCATCCGCGCCAAGCTCCAGCCCCATCACCCGATCCGTCTCTTCCTCTCGGGCGGTGAGCATGATGATGGGCGTGAGCTTATCTGCCTTGCGGATCTCCCGGCAGACCTGGAAGCCATCCATTTCCGGCATCATCACGTCCAGCAGGATCAGATCCGGATCGGAGCTGCGGGCCATCTCCAGGCCCTGCACCCCGTCTTCGGCGGTGAGCACCTCATACCCTTCCCGCTCCAGATTAAAGCGGAGGATATCCACGATGTTCGGTTCATCGTCTACCACCAGTACGCGCTTAGCCATTGTTCTCTCCCTTCCGGCCCTGCAAAACGGCTTTCAGATAGATCGCAAGGGTCTTGCCATCCTCCACCAGGCCTTCCGCAATGCGTCTGCCCAGCTCCTCCAGGGGCATGGTTTCACAGTGAAGAAATTCCCCCGGATCCAGCTGCTGTTCGCCGGGATGCAGGTCCTGGGCCAGATAGAGGTACAGACGCTCCGTCAAAAACCCGGGTGAGGTGCAGATCCAGCCCAAGTCGGTCCACCTGTCCGCGGTGAATCCGGTCTCCTCCCGCAGCTCCCGTTTGGCGGCCGGAAGCGGTTCCTCCCCCGGCTCCAGCTTTCCCGCCACTGCCTCCAGCAGGATCCGATCCTGGGCATACCGGAACTGTCTTACCAGGGTCACATTTCCCTGTTCGTCCATCGGAAGGATCACCACGCCGCCGTTAGAGTGGACCAGCTCCCGGATCCCCGGCCTGCCGTCCGGCAGCAGGATCTCGTCCCTGGTGACCCGGAAAACCCTACCGGTATAGATCTCTTTCCGGGCGACCATCGTCTCCTTCAGTTCCATTCCTGCTCCCTCCTGCTCGTCTCAGCCGTTTTCCTGCTGCCACTTCTTCAGAGCGTCCGCCAGCGCGGTATTCCCGCCTTGGGCCGGCTGCGCCGCCAGATACCGCTGTACATCCCGTTTGTTTGCCTGGTCTCCGACGCTCCGGCGCTTCTCAAAGTCTCCCATGCGCTCCCGGTAACCGCAGACGCAGACGAAGATTCGCTTGTCTTCCTCTCCCTTTGCCGGCGCCTGACCGCGAAGCTCCATGCGCTTGTGGCAGTTGGGGCAGCGGGCCTGAGTCTGAACGCTCAGGCTCTTTCGATATCCGCAGCTGCGATCCGGACAGACGAGCATCTTTCCGCCCTTCTTACCCTTGACTTCCAGCAGGAGCTTTCCGCAGTCCGGACAGCGCTCCCTGCTGACATTGTCCGGCGTATACTGCCCTTCGCTGGACTTCACCCGATCCACCAGCCGGGCTGCGTATCCCCGCATCTCCTGGATGAACGCGGACGGTCTCTCCTTTCCTGCGGCGATACTGCCAAGCCGCCGTTCCCAGCGGGCAGTGAGCTCCGGGCTGCGCAGCTCCTCCGGCGCAAGGCCTACCACCTGGATCCCTTTTGCGGTAGGGATGAGGGATTTCCCGCTGCGCTCCACATAAAAGGAGGAAATCAGCTTCTCGATGATATCCGCCCGGGTAGCGGGCGTACCCAAACCGCCGGTCTCCTCCAGGGTCCTGGACAGATCCCGGTCCTCCACCTGGCCGCCGGGATGCTCCATGGCACTGAGGAGCGTCGCTTCCGTATACCGGGCAGGCGGTTTGGTTTGTCCCTGGTTCACCCTGGCCTGGCTGAGGCGCAGCTTCTGTCCCTGGTTGAGAGCCGGAAGCTGCTGGATCCGTTCTTCTTCCCCATCTTCCTCCGCTTCCTCCAGGGTCATGCTGCCATACGCGGCCTTCCATCCTTCCTGCAGCATCCGCCTGCCCCGGGCTGAGAGGACCTCGCCCTGGCACCGAAGGGTCAGCGTGATCTCCTCGTATTCCATGGGCGGAAGCAGTACGGCCAGGAAACGGCGGGCGACCAGATCATAGATGTTGCGCTCCGGTCCGCTCATGTCCCGGTATTCCGGAGGCTGCTCCGTGGGCAGGATAGCGTGGTGATCCGTGACCTTGGCATTGTTCACCAGGAACCGGGTCTGGAGCGGCCGTCTGCGCATTAGCTCATTGATCAGGGTATTGTACGTCCCGCCCCGGAGGGATTGGAGCCGCTCCGGCAAAGTCGGGACCACATCCTCCGGGATGTATCGGGAGTCCGTGCGGGGATAGGTGAGCACCTTATGCCGTTCATACAGGCTCTGGAGGATATTCAGGGTCTCCTTTGCACTGTAGGCAAATCTCTTGTTGGCATCCCGCTGCAGTTCCGTCAGGTCATAGGCCGCCGGAGGCGGTGTCTGCTTGAATTTCTTTTCCACCCGGTCCACGACAGCTTCCGCGCCGCTGAGTTTTGCCGCCAGCTTTTCCGCCTGCTCCCGATCCTCCATTCGCCCGCCGGAGTCCCGGCGGCTGAGGGTAAAGCCCTGCTCGGCCTTGACGCTCACGGTATAAAACGCTTTGGGCACAAAGCGTCTGATCTGCTCCTCCCGTGCCGCCAGCATGGCCAGGGTGGGGGTCTGGACCCGGCCGGCGGAAAGCGATGCGCCGAACCGGCAGGTCAATGCCCGGGTCACATTCAGTCCCACCAGCCAATCCGCCTGGCTGCGGGCCTCTGCGCTTTGATAGAGGTTATCGAATTCCGCCGCGGGGCGAAGAGAACGGAAGCCTTCCCGGATCGCCTTATCCGTCTGGGAAGAGATCCAGAGTCGGCTGGTCCTGCCCTTCCAGCCGGCCTTTTCCATGATCCAGCGGGCGACCAGTTCTCCCTCCCGCCCCGCATCCGTGGCGATCACCAGCTCGGAGATATCCGGTCGGCGCAGAAGGCTCTGTACCACCCGAAACTGCCGCCCGGTCTCCGGGATCACCGCCAGCTTGCGCTTTTCCGGCAGCATGGGCAGGGTCTCCATATCCCATTTTTTATACTTCGGATCATACTCCTCCGGATCCGCCAGGGTCACCAGGTGACCAAGGGCCCAGGTAACGACATACCGGTCCCCTTCCAGGTAACCGTCCCGTCCCTGGCCTGCGCCCAGGCTTCTGGCCAACTCCCGTCCCACGGAGGGCTTTTCCGCCAATACCAGAGTCTTTCCCATGCCGCCGTTTCCTTTCGATCTTGCTCCGGGTCAGCGCTTCAGCGCTTCCACCAGCCGCTCCGCCGCCAAGCGGACATAGGCTTCGGAGGTGGCAAGGTTCAGCCGGATATGGCAATCCGTCTTCCCTGCTTCCACCGCGCGGAGGTCTCCGCTGCTGCGGCTCTCCTTGGGGAAAAACTGATGACCCCAGTCCACAGCGATTTTGCACTGCTTCAGGACCACTTCCTCCAGCCTGTCCCGTCCCACATAGGGAGCGAGATCCACCCACTGGAGATAAGTGCCCTCCAGGGGCGTGACCCGCACTTTGGGAAGACCCGCGCCCAGGATCTCCTCCGTCAGACGGGCGTTGCTCCGCAGGTGCTCCAGGCACCCGTCCAGCCATTCCCAGCCGCCCCGATAGGCAGCTTCCACCGCCACATAGCCCGTCATGTTGGAGTTGATGCCGGTGAAGGGCTTGCAGTAGGCATCGTATTTCTTCCGGATCGTCTCATCCGGAATGATGATCATGGAATGGGAAAGCCCCGCCAGGTTGAAGGTCTTTGAAGCGGCGGTGAGCAGAACGGCGAATTTCTCGCAGGGATAGGCCGCGAAGATGGGCGTATGCTTGCCTGTGATCTCCAGGTCGTGGTGGATCTCGTCGCTCACCACATAGACCCCGTGCTTTTCGCAGATCTGCAGCAGCTTTGCCAGCTCTTCCTTCTTCCAGATACGTCCCACCGGGTTATGGGGGGAGCAGAGGATAAAGATCTTTACGTTCTCCCGGACGATGGTATCTTCAAAGTCCTGGTAATCCGGGGTATAATACCCGTTCTCCTCCTTCAGCATGCTGCACACCAAACGGCGCCCGGTATCCTCCGCCGCGCTCATAAAGGGGTAATAGCAGGGGCTGAGGATCAGGCAGCCGTCGCCCGGCTGCGTCAGAGCGCCGATCGCCCGATAGATCCCGCAGACCACGCCGGGGGTGTAGCGGATCCAGCCCGGCTGCACGGCATAGCCGTGGCGCTCCTGCTCCCATTTGATGAAGCTCTGATAGTATGCGGGAGAGGGAAAGGTATATCCGTAGGTATTCTGCTCGGCCAGCTTGCTCATGGCTTCCCTCACGGTATCCGGTGCGCGGAAGTCCATATCCGCCACCCACATGGCGATAAGATCCTTGCTGCCGAAGCCGCGCTCCATGCCATCCCACTTCGCGCAGCCGGAGCCGCGCCGATCCCAGTAGTATTTCTTTTCAAACTCAGTCATGATTCTCTCCAGTTTATCGGATAAAATTGGTCATCACCATGGGCTCCATGGCAGGATAGGTGATCCCGGCCTGCTTCCCGGCCTCGATGCACTTCACCAGCCAGGCCATGTTCCTGCCCAGGGTGCGCATGATCTGCATGCCTTCCTTGTCTTCCTTCACCTGGTCCGGCGTTCTGCCGTGGACCACACACCAGTACTTGCTGCTGACGATGGGCATGCCCGCAATGGTGAAATACTTGTTCAGCACATCGAAGGATGCCGTTCCGCCGCTGCGGCGGCAGCTGAGCACCGCGGCGCCGGGCTTGCCCGCCATGGGCTTTGCGCAGTAAAAGATCCGATCCAGGGCTGAGATCAGATTGCCCGCGGGGCTGGAAAAATGCACGGGAGAACCGAAGATCACACCGTCGGCAGCCTCCAGCTTATCGATGAGCGCGTTGACGCCGTCATCTTCACCGAAGACGCAGTGCCCGTTTCTTGCCCGGAAGCAGCCGCCGCAGGCGATGCAGCCGTTGATGGGCTTATTTCCCAGCCAGACGATCTCCGCTTCCACGCCGTTTTCCCGCAGCTGGCCCGCTGCTTCCTCCAGCGCGGTGTAGGTGCAGCCGTGCTCGTTTGGGCTCCCGTTGACCAAAACGACCTTCATTGCGATTCCTCCGTTTCTCTCATGATGCGCGGGGGCGGCGACTAGCGCCGCCCCCGCGGATTGGTCTCTTCAGCTTACTGATAGTTGTCGTAAATGTCTCCCAGGAATTTGGCGGCATCCTCGACGGTGAGCTCCTTGTCCACGTAAACGGGGCACTTGGGCCACAGATGACGGGCGGCCACCACAAGAGGAGCGCCGTCCACCACCTGCTGACGGGTGGCGCCGTATTCCTTCAAAGACTTGACCTTGCAGGCCCGCATCATCTGATGGATCACATCGCCGATCTTCAGTGCGACCTCCAGGTTGGTCTCCTTGCCGGTAAGCTCCACGCGCATGGCATCGGCGATCTTCTTGATCTCCTCAGGCACATAGTCCGCCATGATCTTCAGCAGCTCGGGGGTGACCCAGGCGCATTCGATGCCATGGGGAGTATGGCAGGTAGCAGAGATGGAGTCGCAGGTGGCATGGCCCAGCTGGATATCCGTATCCACGAAAGCCAGGCCGGCCCAGTTGGAAGCCAGGGCCATTTCGGCGCGGGCAGCCAGATTATCGCCATGCTCGAAGCACTCCACCAGATTGTCCCGCACCCGGCGCAGGGCGCTGAGAGCCAGCAGCTCGGAATGGGGGTTGCGGTCCCGGGCGGTGATGGACTCGATGCAGTGGGCCATCACGTCGAAGCCGGCCTGGGCGGTGACGGAGGGCGGGCAGGTCAAGGTCAGTTCGGGGTCGATGATGCCGATGGTGGCATGGATGAAGATGGCCTGCTTCTGGCCGGTGGTCTCGTCGGTGATCACGGAGACCATGGTCCCCTCGGAGCCGGAGCCGGAGGTGGTGGGAGCCAGGAAGATGGGAACCTTCTCAGGCTGCATGGTGGGAGGGGGTGGGGGCAGATACTTCTCGATCTTGGTTTCCTTCAGATCCA
>JAEEGL011626753.1_pt1 | contig 16175 bp, 11 predicted proteins | sample 9134231 | NCBI WGS metagenome assembly JAEEGL01 (sample SAMN16246548, study PRJNA631951) | gut metagenome | biome: gut microbiome; feature: rumen; material: fiber-attached | host: Bos | place: Iran: Karaj | collected 2018-10
CAAGGAGCAAGTCCTTTATATTTTAAAGGAACTTTTTCAAGTTGTATAACAAGACCTGTTTTTTCTCCGAGTTCACCGGCAGCACTTGAAAGACCGCCTGCTCCGCAATCCGTTACTGCTCTGTATAATTTAAGATCTCTTGCTTTAAGCATTGTATCCAAAACTTTCTTTTCTACAATAGGATTACCTATCTGAACTGCACTTACATCGGATTCTTTATCGAGTTCAACGGAAGAAAATGTTGCACCGTGAATTCCGTCTCTGCCTGTTCTACCGCCGACTACCAAAACCAAATCTCCGGGCTTAACTTCTTTTTCCGACATATTTTTAGGAATTATTCCCATTGTTCCGCAATATACTAACGGATTTGCCATATATCCTTTATCGAAAAATACTCCGCCGTTAACGGTAGGTATTCCCATTCTGTTACCGTAATCTCTAACACCCGACACAACACCTTTTGCTATTCTTTTCGGGTGATGCATTCCTTCGGGAACTTCACTTGATTTTGTATCGGGAAGGCCGAAACAAAAAACATCGGTATTAGCCAAAGGTTTTGCTCCGAGCCCTACTCCCAAAATATCTCTTATAACTCCACCTATACCGGTTGCAGAACCTCCGTAAGGTTCAAGAGCCGAAGGATGGTTATGTGTTTCAACTTTAAAAGCAACACCGTTTGTTTTATCGAAATCTATAACACCGGCATTGTCTTTAAATACGGAAATACACCAATCTTTGTTCAATTTCATCGTTGCATTAAAGATTGTTTCTTTCAAAAGATTTTTGTATTTCGTGACTTTTTTCTTGCCGCCTTTCTCCTCGGTATATTCAATGTTACCGGTAAGAGTTTTGTGTTTACAATGTTCACTCCAAGTTTGAGCTATGGTTTCGAGTTCAACATCGGTCGGATTTCTCTTTATGTTACGGAAATATTTCTGAACTTCCTTCATTTCCACAAGTGAAAGAGAAAGAACACTTTTTCTGCTTAATTCTACCAACTGTTTGTCGTTTAAATTTAAAATTTCTATTGTGTTTACTTTCATTTTATTAAATATTCCTGAATTAAAGTATTTGCAAGCAACCCTGTTGCTATTTTTTTCAATTTTTTATCGTCTATATTTTTACCTTTAAGACAATATTTTTTCCCTGTTTTTACAACCAAATCTTCTTTTATTCCCAAATCTTTTATTGCTTTTACAACACTTTCGCTTACCGTATCGGTTACTCCGTGTTTATACCAAACTTCTATTGAGTTTTTATCTAATTTTTTATCATCCAAAGAGTTATATTGTTTTATTGTATAATCTTCGGTTATCTTGTCGCTTAATAACTCTTTTGCCACAACATCCGCTTGTTTTCCCGTTATGTTCCCGTTAATTCTGTAAACAGCAACATAATCAACGGAAGAAATATCTTTTATTCCGATACCTGCTATATCGGAAACGGTATGAAGACCTTGGGGATCAACAAAACCTTTTTTAGTTTTAATCTCGATTTCAAATATCATTTTAAAAATTCCTACCTGTTATTTTTTCATAAGCTTCTATATATTTTGCTTTTGTTTTATTTACCACTTCTTCCGGAAGAACAGGAACCGGAGGTTGTTTGTTCCATTTAATCTGTTCGAGATAATCTCTCACATATTGTTTATCCAAACTGTCTTGAGATTTTCCCAAAACATATTTATCTTTTTCCCAGAATCTTGATGAATCCGGTGTAAAAATTTCATCTATCAAAATAAGTTTCCCGTCATATATACCAAATTCCAATTTTGTATCTGCTAAAATTATTCCTCTTGCAGCACAATAATCACTTACCTTTTTGTAAAGTGTTATCGACATTTCACTTATTTGTGCAGCCAAATCGTCACCTATTCTTCTTGCTGTTTCTTCAAAAGAAATATTTTCATCGTGTTCACCGTCATCTGCTTTTGTTGATGGTGTAAATATTGGTGTAGGTAACTGCTGTGATTGTTGCAAACCTGCCGGGAGTTCTACTCCGCAAACCGTTTGACTTTTCTGATATTCTTTCCAACCCGAACCTGCAAGATATCCTCTGACTATACATTCGATATCTACTCTTTTTGCTTTTTTAACAATCATCGCTCTGTCTCTTAAGAACTCATATTGTTTGAGTTCTTCAGGAAATTCGTCAAAATTTCCCGTAATTATATGGTTTGGAATTATATTTTGAACAAAATCAAACCAAAACATGGATATCTTATGCAAAATTTTACCTTTGTCGGTAACCAAAGGCGATAATATATAATCAAAAGCGGATATTCTGTCCGTTGCGACAATAAGAAGTTTATCCTCTTGATACTGATAAACATCTCTGACTTTACCCGAATGCAACAATTTACAACCTGAAAGTTCCGGTGCCGTAATCATTTTATGGTATCTCCTATAAATGTGTTCTTTTTATTTTATCTTTTTTGTTATATAAATTCAAATAAACTAGCAAAAAAATCCCTTATCTTTTTTGGAAGATAAAGGTAATGTAATGGTAAATATAGATCCTTCACCATACTTTGATTCAAAAGACATATCTCCGTCATGTGCTTCGACTATCATTCTTCTTGCGACATAAGAACCGATACCAGAACCTGACTTACTCGAGGGTTTTGTTGTAAAAAATGCGGAGAAAATCTTAGCTTTATTTTCCGGTTTTATACCTATACCGTTATCCTTTATAATAATTTGATATTTGTTTTTATCAGGCAAATATTTTAATGAAACTCTTATTTCCGGGACAAATGGTTGAGATTTATCAATATCATTAATCAAGGGATTTTGCATATGTTGTTCTTTTTCAATAATCGCTTCAAAAGCATTATCTATACAATTAAAACAAACTTCCTGTATTTGATATTTTATACCGTATATTTTATCGTTATCCGACGGTATATCAAGAACAATAGGAACTTTTTCTCTGTGATGTTTTACCTGAACCAACATTACCGCAGGATCAACAATTTCTTTCATCGAGAAAATTTCTTTATTCGTTACAGATCCTTTCGGTTTTGCAAAATCTAAAATTCCGGTTAAAACCGTATTCGTTTTTTTTACGTTTTCGTTAATTGAAAGGATGAGCTCATTCATACTTTTTATCATTTCGTTTATATTTGGATGTTGTTCTATGAAAGCTTTATGCCCATCGGAAAAATCTTTGACATCATAACTTAACAGTTCTGCCGCTAATCCAAAACTGTTTAGCCTGTTACGTATCTGGTGAGCCATACCATCAGCCATACCACCGATTGAAGCAAGTTTTTCGGCTTCGAACAGTCTTTTTTGTTGTTTTTGAGATCTTTCCAAAAACAAACAATTTTCTATTGCAAGTGCAGCTTGATTTGACAACACACCAAATACTTCAACATCTCGCGGAGAATATAATGTTCTGTTTTCTTTATCTCCCAAAAATAAAAAACCTATAATTCTATCTTTAAATATGGACGGAATTATTAAAGTTATTCCCGGATTTATTTTCATAAGTTCGTTTTTATATTGTTCCGGAAGTGCAGAAAAGAAAAAAGGTTTTTTCTTCTTTTTCATAAAATCCATAAAACCAATATCTTTCGGAAGATCTTTTAATACTTTTTTTTCTCTACCTCTATAATCGATATTCACATAAACATTTTTTGCTTCATCGAAAATATATAAACTTACGAAAACAATTTTAACCGATCTCTTTATTATCCTTACTATCAATTTCGATAATTTTGAAATATCGTAGTCTTTTTCTATCATACCGGTCGAAGCTTGCATTAACAACTGTTGATATTGTTCCTGTTCTGCCAACAGAAATTTTTCAGCTTTTTTCTGAAAATAATTTGCTATAAACTGGCCGGAAGTTGATAATATAAATAATATAATACATGATATGAGCCATTGACCTGTTTTATATCCTATCCAAATCGGAGACAATAAAATAAACAAATATATGGAAACCCAAATGAATGTTTTTGTTACGGCAAGTTTTATATCCATCAGGTTATACTTTATTATACTCATTGCCATAATTACGATAAATAAAAGAATAAGTATATACCCAAACGGATACAATTCCAACGGATATTTCGTAATATAATCAACCCCTCCGAAAGAAGTTATGCAAAAAGCAACCAGTATATACTTCGTTTGCTGCTGTTTTATTGCACTGAAATTCGGATTGTGAACATTTTTTAACAATAACAAAATAGCATAACAAAATAAAACCAAAAACTGGAGCAGAATTATAAAATATAATTTACCGGCAATCGGATAATATCCCCAAAAACATATCTTTATTCCGCTATAAAATACCGGCGTGAAAAAATTTATTATCGCACAGGGAATAGTCAAAATTGTGAGAAACTTAAGCATTTTTTCATATTGTTTATCTTTGTTCAAAAAAACAGTAACAAAATAAAACATACAAATTGGAATAGTTAAAACGCCGACAAAACCGATCTTCGCATAGTGATAAGCCGTAATAATATTCCTGGACCAATACATTAAGGAAAAAGGAAACAACCATAAAAATACTGAAAGGCAAAAAAGTAAATATACTTGATTTATAAGTTGTTTCTTGTTTTTTAAATAAACAAACAACCCCATAAACAAAAATAAAACAGATGTTATTGTTGGAAATAAAGCATATAGGTTCATAAAATTAATTTCCTGTTAAAATTTTAATATCAATCTCTTGTTAAACTTATGCCTTGTAAATGGCTTGTTTTCTGCCAAATATAATTCATTTCTCCATATGGACCACCGGTTTTGCCTATTCCGCCGTGACTTGAAAGAAACAAAGATACTCCGATATGTTTAGAATTAATTCTTAATAAACCGCTTTTATCAACATGTTTCATGAATTGTCTTGTATAAAAAGCAGATTTCACCCATACGGAAGCTCTTAAACCGTATTCGTTTGTTTCTGCTAAATTCATCATTTTTTCAAATATATCCGCATCTCTTTCTTGTTTATCCTTTAAATCCGATTTGATTTTTATTATTGGAATTACCGGGAAAAAATTTTCATCTTTTATTATTTTTATATTAAATAATTCCGGATTATCCGAATCTATTTCCACAAGTGTAGGTTGAAAATATATTCCGTTTTCTGCTACTGTTCCGTTATAATTTACTCTGTTTCCTCCACACAAAAGTTTTGCTCCTTTTGATAATGCATCTTCCAATGCGGCAATACATTCCGACATTTTTATGACCGGAGTTAAACATGTTTCCATATTTGACGGTAATCCGAATTTTAAATCGTTAACTTTTTTTATCATCAATTCGGAAAAACTATTAAATGCATCCTCATGAACTATCAGAGTCTTCGGAACCATACATATTTGTGTTGAACCGAGATATGCATCCATAGCAGAATCAACAGCACCTTCGATATTGCTTCCTTCCCAAACAAATAAATTGTCATTGCCTGAAAGTTCGAGTATTGCTTTTTTATTGTGTTCACAAGCTTTTTTCCCGATTTCCAAACCTTGTTCGCTATCTCCAAAAAAGAAAATATCATTAACCTTAGGATTGTTCATCCACTCATCCATAAAAACTTTAGAGTTACCAACAACTATATTTACGGCAGACTCCGGTGCATTATTATCTCTCAAAGCTTTTATTACTACTTTTTTCCATAACTGAATTGTAGCAACCGGCGCTTTCAATGGCGGTTTTATTATAAGTGCATTCCCCGATAACAAAGCGAATGCCGCTATAAGAGAATTACTTGCAGCCGCATTTTTTGGAGGACATACAACAACCACACCATCCGCTTTTCTGACTAAATAAATTCTTTCATTCCCTTGTTTACCGACTTCGTCCCATAATTCATCCTTAAATCTATCCATGGTTTCTTTACAAAAAACTTGTTCTAATCCCAAATATTCCCAACCGGCAAGCTTACAGGGGTGTCCTTCTATTGCGAACAATTTTATAAACTCATCCATATTTGCAACGAGATTATTGTATACATCATATAGAATCTTTCTCCTTTTAGCTACAGGCATATCTCTCATTATTTTTGACGCTTTATATGCGGATTCTATTGCCCTTTTATTTAGTTCGTTATCACCCACACAATATTTCGCATAAATATATTTATCGACTTCTTCGGGCCTTTCACCTTTTTTCAGTTTGGATATAATCTGATAAGTTTTTTTAAAATCCAAAATAGTCTGATCGGCATAAGGAAAATATTCATATTTCCCGGTATCAACATCTTTTCCGTCGACAAATAGAGAGAATTGTTCCATAAAACTTTTCCTCCGCTTTATTTATTTTTTGTCTCTAATTTCCAAGTAAGATATGTGGTAATAAATGAATCTATATCTCCGTCCATAACCTTATCAACCTGACTTGTTTCATATTCCGTTCTGTGATCTTTCACCAATTGATAAGGCATAAAAACATAAGATCTTATTTGACTGCCCCATGCAATGAGTCCTTTTTCATCATAATGTTTTTCATAAGACTCTCTTAATTTTTCCTGCTCGAATTCGTAAAGTTTTGCTCTCAACAATTTCATTGCAGTTGCTTTATTTTTTATTTGAGATCTTTCCGTTTGAGACTGAACTACAATATTCGTCGGTAAATGAGTGATTCTAACGGCAGAGTCGGTGGTATTTACATGTTGACCGCCTGCTCCCGTGGAACGATAAGTATCTATTCTTAAATCTTTTTCATCGATAACAATATCTATATCGTCATCAACTTCCGGTATAACATCGACGCTTGCAAAAGAAGTATGCCTTCTTTTGTTGGCATCGAAAGGAGAAATTCTTACCAATCTGTGAACTCCTATTTCCGATTGTAACAGTCCATAAGCATATTCACCGCTTATAATGAATGTTATACTTTTTATACCGGCTTCATCCCCGTCCAAAATATCTATTGTAGTGAATTTAAAACCTTTATCTTCAGCCCATCTGGAATACATTCTCACAAGCATCTGTGCCCAATCGCAAGATTCGGTTCCGCCTGCTCCTGCATGAATAGAAACGATTGCATTATTTTTATCGTGTTTCCCGGAAAGTTTTGTTTTGATTTCTATATTTTCAACATCTTTTATAAGTGCTAATTTGTCCTGTTCCAATTCTTTCGATAAGGACTCATCCTGTTCCTGCTGTAAAAGTTCATCTATTTCAATCAAGCCGTCTATTCTTGTTTTTAAATTATTCCAAGAATTTACGGTCTCTTTCAAGCCGTCAAGTTTAGACATTACACTTTTAGCATTATTTTGGTCGTTCCAAAAATCCGATGCCGAAATTTCTTTGTCTAATACGGATATCTCTTTGATTTTATTATCAATATCAAAGAGACCTCCTTAAATTCATAATTTTTTCTTTTAATTCGTTAAGCATAATTTTCCCTTTATATTATAAAAACTATAACTATTATAAACATTGTAAAAAACATACACAGATAACAAAATATATTACCGATTTTATCATAAGTTGTTATTATGGTATTTTGATATACTTGTGTCGTAAAAGCCGTATTTTCGTTTATGTTTGTATGTTGCAATACCTTTCCTGCGGAATCTATAACTGCCGATATTCCGGTATTTGCAGATACTATAACATTTTTTCTGTTCTCTATTGCTCTGAAAATATTCATTACAAAATGTTGATACGGAGCATAAGAATCGAAGAACCACGCATCGTTGGTATGGTTAGTTAAAATTTTTGCACCGTTTGAAACATATTTTCTGGATAAGTTCGGAAAAAAATTCTCCGAGCATATTGTGGCACCTACAATCATATTGTCATATTTTAACACATTCATATACTTACCTTTAGAAAAATCTCCCAAAGCATTCAATATGTCAAAATATTTTGATAATATTTTTCTGAGAGGAATGTATTCTCCGAAAATAACAAGATGATTTTTATCGTGTTTTTCCAAAATCTTGTTATTGCCGGTTACCGCAAAGATCGAATTATAAATTCCGTTATCGTCGTAACTTGCCCCGCCGAACAAATTTAATTTCCCGTATTGCGAAATATCTGTTACCAAATCAATAATGTTTGGCTCGTATTGCAAATACCCCGGCAAAACAGTTTCCGGGTAAACAACCAAATCCAAATTTTTATCTTGAAAAGCAGCAACTGTTTGTTTAATTGTAGTTAAAATTTCCTCGGTATATTTGTCGTCCCATTTTTTATATTGGTCTATATTCGGTTGAACAACGCCGACCGTTAATTTGTCACCATAAGGATTTGAATAAATGTTTATTTGAGCATATCCGTACAATCCTACAATTGCAAACAAAGACACAACGTATACAATAAAAAATTTACCTCTTGAATCTTTAAACCAGTAATAAAGCAACATATTTATAAAGACTATAAGGAAAGAAATGCCATAAACTCCGAAAATATCCGCAAATTGAATTATGTACGGAAAAGAAGTTTGGCTATATCCTAACAAATTCCATCCGAATCCTGTAAGGAAATAAGTTCTTACATATTCCAATAAAACCCAAGAACTTGCGGCATACATAGATGAAACTAAAGGATGGAAATGCCTTCTGGAAAAGCTCAACATTCCCGTCCATAAAGAAAAATATAAAGCTAAATAAGACCACAATAAAACAGAAACAATTACGGCCTGTATTGTATTTGTATTGTACTTAAGAAAAGGAAACATCCAAAACAAAGAAATTGCATAACATGTAAAGCCGAAAACAAAACCATATACTAACGAATTTTTCACACAGTTTCTTAAAGAAGAATAAATAACAGGTATAAGTGCTACCCACATGAAGTAGAAAGCATTTATCTTTGGAAAAGATATTGCTACAAGAAAACCAGATAAAATAGAAAGTAAAAAATATTTTAATCTAAATTTTTTCACCCAAAATCCGATTACTTATATTTTATTTATTTGCTCCGCAACATTTTTTATATTTTTTGCCGCTTCCGCAAGGACAAGGATCGTTTCTTCCTATTTTCTTTATATCTTTAGCGGAAACTTGTTTCTTGCCGTTCATGTTGTTGCTGTTATTGTCTGCGCTGCTTTTTGTCGGATCAACATTTCTGTTTTCCTGACCGGAAGGCATAGGTTTCGGTCTAACATTAACTTGAACTCTGAAAACATACTCTATGGTCGTTTCTCTTATTCTTGCCATCATATTAGCAAAAAGATTATAAGATTCTTTTTGATATTCTATTTTAGGATCTTTTTGAGCATAAGCTCTGTAACCGATACCTTTTTTCAATTGATCAAGCTCATATAAATTATCTTTCCATGCACTATCTATCATTTGTAAAAGAACCATTCTTTCAACATGACTGAGAAGTTCTTTACCTAAAGTTTCTTTTCTTTTTTCGTATGCTTCCTGTATTTTGTCGAGCAATATTGTTTTTAATGCATCTCTTGTAAGATAACTTAATTCTTCTTTATTTGCCACTTCAAAATTTATTCCGAAAGTTCTGGACATCCAAGCATGGAAATTAGGCCATTCCCATTGTTCCGGATAAGTTTTTACCGGTGCCCATTGTTCGATTTTTTCTTCTACGGATTCAAGCCACATATCCTGTATTGTCGTAGAAACATCTTCACCTTCGAGAATTTCGTTTCTTAAACGATAAACGGCTTCTCTCTGTTTATTCATAACATTATCATAATCGATAAGTTGTTTTCTTATATCAAAATCTCTGCCTTCAACTTTTCTTTGCGCATTTTCTACGGCTTTTGATATCCAAGGATGTTCTATTGCTTCACCTTCTTTAAGTCCGAGCTTTTGCATAACAATTGCCATTCTGTCGGAACCGAAAAGTCTCATAAGTTCATCTTGCATAGATAAATAAAATCTTGATGCACCGGGATCTCCCTGACGTCCGGCTCTACCTCTTAACTGATTATCGATTCTTCGTGATTCATGTCTTTCCGTACCTATGATATAAAGACCGCCGACCTCTCTGACAAACTTTCCGTTTTCTTCGTCACCTGCACCAAGCACGATATCTGTACCTCTACCGGCCATGTTGGTCGCAATGGTAACGGCACTTTTTGCACCTGCCTGAGCAATAATTTGAGCTTCGAGCTCATGATATTTTGCATTCAAAACATTGTGAGGTATACCTTTTTTTCTTAACATATCGGAAATAAGTTCCGATTTTTCGATTGATCTTGTACCAACGAGAACAGGCTGTCCTTTTCTCCAACATTGTTCTATATCCTGTATAATTGCATTATATTTTTCTTTTTCCGTTCTATAAATCACATCCGGCCAATCTTTTCTTATCATCGGATTATTTGTCGGTACTTCAACTACATCGAGTTTATATATTTCCCAGAATTCACTTGCTTCCGTAAGCGCGGTACCTGTCATACCTGCTATTTTGTTATACATTCTGAAAAAGTTCTGGAATGTTATTGTTGCAAGAGTTTGGTTTTCCTGCTCGATTTTTAAATTTTCTTTTGCTTCGATTGCCTGATGAAGACCGTCAGACCATCTTCTTCCCGGCATAAGTCTTCCGGTAAATTCATCAACGATAATAACTTCGCCGTCTTTTACAACGTAAGCAACATCTCTCTTATAAAGTTCGTGAGCTCTTATTGCCTGTGTTATATGATGAACCCATTCTGCCTGCATATCATCATATATATTTTTTACTCCTAAAAATCTTTCGGATTTTTGAACGCCTTGTTCGGTTAAAACAACGGTATGATTTTTTTCATCTACGAGATAATCGTAACCTTTAGATAAATCTATACCTTCATATTTTGCTTTTATTTCTTCGTTTTCCGTTATATGTCTACCTTTGAGCATAGGAACGATTCTGTTTGCCACATAATATTTATCGGTAGATTCTTCACCGGGACCTGATATAATCAAAGGAGTTCTTGCTTCATCTATTAAAATTGAGTCGACCTCATCCACGATGGCATAATTCAATTCTCTTAAAACTCTTTGTTCCTTGGAAATTTTCATATTGTCTCTAAGGTAATCGAATCCCAATTCGTTGTTTGTTACATAAGTTATATCACAAGCATACGCTTGTTTTCTTTCTAAATCGGTAGTATCGTGACAAATATTTCCAACCGTCATACCGAGTGCATTATAGACAGGTTCCATCCACTCTTTATCTCTTTTTGCAAGATAATCGTTAACGGTAACAACATGAACGCCTTTTCCCGTTAAAGCATTTAAATACACCGGCAATGTTGCAACAAGCGTTTTACCTTCACCGGTTTTCATTTCGGCTATTTTACCCTGATGTAAAATATAACCACCTATCATTTGAACATCGAAATGTCTAAGTCCTATAGTTCTTTTCGATGCTTCTCTAACACAAGCAAATGCTTCAGGCAAAATACTATTAAGTTTTTCCCCGTTTGCAATTCTTTCTTTAAACTCTGAAGATTTTGCTTTTAGTTCTTCGTCCGTCAACTTTTGTATTTCCGGTTCCAATGCATTTATTTTATCTACAACCGGTCTTATTTTTTTAATATCTCTTTCATTTTGTGAACCGAATATTGCACCAAATATTTCTTTAATCATTATTTTGTCCTTTATAAAAATATAATAATATCTATTAGATTTTATCTTTTTTATATACAAATTTCAATACAAAATACAAATCATTTTATTGTATTTATTGTTACAAAAATATATTATATCCGTATGGAAAACAAATATATAAGAGATTGTATTAAAGAAAATATTGATACTATTTATGAAATAGATAAAACCGGCTCTTCCTATAACTGGACCAAAAGTATGTTTTTGGAAGAACTTGAAAACAAAAATTCTTTTTTTAAAATTTTATATTTTAACGATGTTATTGTAGGATACATCATATATCATGTAGTTATAGATGAAGCCGAAATATTAAATATAGTGATTGATAATAAGGTTAAAAGACAAAATTTCGGAAAATACCTTTTGGAACAAACCTTAAATAATCTTGCAAAACAAAACATTAAAACCGTTTTTCTTGAAGTCGGAGAGAAAAATGTTCCGGCAATAAATTTATATTTAAAATTCGGATTTGAACAATACGGTATAAGAAAAGAATACTATAAGAATAAAGAACACGCGTTACTTATGAAAAAGGCGATTTATAATTTATAATTTCGGAATAATAATTGTTTCATTTGACTTTTGGTATTAAAAATAATAGAATACTTGGACATTATTTATAGTTTGTTGATTTAATGGCAACGTAGCTCAGGGGTAGAGCAGAGGACTCATAAGCCTTTGGTCGGTGGTTCAATTCCACCCGTTGCCAATTTTTTTATGCATAAGGAAAAATTATGAAAGTTTTGCTTACGGGTGCTACGGGGTTTGTAGGAAGTCATATAGTAGAAGAACTTATTTCAAACAATCATACGATAGTTGCCACGGTAAGAAAAAGTTCCAATTTAAAATGGATTAAAGATTATCCTATTCAATATGAATATTGTTCTTTAAATGATGAAGAACAATTATCAAAATTACTTTCAACTGTTGATGTTGTAGTTCATTGTGCCGGTGTTGTAAGAGCTTTGAATTGGGATGGTTATTACAATACCAATGTTACAGGAACAAAAAATATTGTTCAAGCCGCAATAAAAAATAAAAGCAATATTAAAAAATTCATTTATATTTCTTCACAAGCAGCAATGGGTCCAAGTGCAACAGAACAACCTAAATTATTAACGGAAAAAGAAAATCCCGTTTCTTATTACGGCAAAAGCAAATTTTTGGCGGAACAAGAAGTAAAAAAATTGGAAGGAATTGTGCCTTATACTATTATAAGACCAGCTTCAGTCTACGGACCAAGAGATAAAGATATTTTTATTTTCTTTAATTTGGTTAAACATCATCTAAAGCCAAACACTCATACTAAAAGATTTATTCAACTGGTTTTTGTAAAAGATATAGCAAAAGTTATTTCGACAGCATTAACTAACAAAGATACTAACAATAAAACTTATTACCTTTGTGACGGTAACATTTATAGCTGGAAAGATGTTGCAACAACAATAGCAAAAGCAAACAACATAAAAACCATACCTATTATATTATTTGATTTCATTTTTAAAACTGTTGCTTGTTTTTATGAAGGTGTAGCAAAAGTTACAAAAAAGCCGCAAGTTTTAAGTAAAGAAAAAATTGTTGAAATGTTACAAACTTATTGGACTGCAGATAATTCGGATATAATAAAAGATACCGATTTTGAGTTTACAAAGCTTGAAAATGGTGCAAAAATAACATACAATTGGTACTTAAGTAATAAATATTTTTAATACAAATTTTACTGTGGAGTGTTTTATGTCTAACGATATTTTTGAAAAGTGTACTAAATTTACTGCAGCAAGAGATTTGCAAGCTGCAGGAATGTATCCATATTTTAAAAGAGTAGAAACCGTTCAAGGTCCCGTAGTTAAAATTGACGGAAAAGAAAAAATAGTTTTATGTTCTAATAACTATTTGGGACTTGCCGATCATCCGAAAGTTATAGAAGGTGCTGTTGCTGCAGCAAAGCAATACGGAACATCTTGCACAGGTTCCAGATTCTTGAACGGCACAAACGATTTACATGAAAAAGTTGAAAGAAAATTCGCAAAGTTTGTAGGTAAAGAATCCGCGATACTTTTCACAACAGGTCACCATTCAAATTTAGGAGCGCTTTCTTCTTTGGTAGGTAAAGGTGAATTTGTTATTACGGATAAATTGGATCATGCTTCAATTATAGACGGTTGCAGACTTTCATTCGGCGGAGAAATGTTAAGATTCAGGCACAACGATATGGGTGATTTGGAAAGACAATTAGCAAAAGTTCAATCAAAAGGAACGTCCGCTTTAATAGTTGTTGACGGTATATTCAGTATGGAAGGAGATATAGCAAAGTTTCCCGAAATATCGGCACTTGCAAAAAAATACGGTGCAAGAGTTTATGTAGATGAAGCACATTCATTGGGTGTGCTTGGTAAAAACGGAAAAGGAACAGGTGAATATTTTAATATGGAACCCGAAGTTGATGTTTTAATGGCAACAGCTTCAAAATCACTTGCTTCTATCGGTGGATTTATTGCAAGCAGAAGTGAAGTTATTAATTATATTAAACATACGGCAAGATCATTAATATTTACGGCATCGTTGCCGCCTGCTTGCGTAGGTGCAATAGATGTTGCTTTGGATATTTTGCAGGATGAACCTGAAAGAAGAGCTAAACTTTGGGAAAACACAAACAAAATGAAAGAAGGTTTTCAATCTTTAGGATTTGATACAAGAACATCGGAATCTCCTATTATACCTATAACCGTAGGTGAAGATATGAAAGCTTTTCAAATGTGTGCAATGTTGTTTGAAGAAGGTATTTTTGCATCACCGGTAGTCAGTCCTGCAGTTCCGGAAGGTCAAGCTATAATAAGAACAAGTTATATGGCAACTCATACCGATGAACATTTGGAAATGATTCTTGATAAATTCGAAAAAGTTTCTAAACAACTCGGAATAATTCCGGGCGGAAACACAAGAACAAGAATGAAGAAAAAATCTTCAAGCAATATAAATAACAGAAGATGGAATTTTTCTTTTTCAAATAACAAATTTGCAGCCGCAACAAAAAGATGGTTCAAAAATTTGTGGTCTAACAAGTAAAATGTTTACCGTAAAGAAAATAGATTTTAAACAAATAAACGATTTTATAAAGTTACCTTATAAAATTTATAAAGGTAACCCTTATTGGATACCTCAATTAGATTCGGAAAACAAAAAGTTATTATCCGAAAAAAATCCTTATTGGAAACATGCAAAAAAGCAATTATTTTTGGCCTATGATGATAAAAACAATATCGTTGGAAGAATTGCCGGTATTATTGATTACAACTATATAGAATTTCAAGAAACCGAAATAGGCTTTTTCGGTTTTTTTGAATGTATAGATAATGTAGAAGTTGCACAAATGTTGTTCGATGCGGTAAAACAATGGTTATCGGAAAACAAGTTAGATAAGATGATGGGACCTATGAACCCATCAACAAATGATGAAGTAGGCTTTTTATATGAAGGGTTTGACAGTGATCCGAAAATATTGATGCCTTATACTCACAAATATTATTTAGATTTGGCAGAAAAGTGCGGGCTTAAAAAGATAAAGGAACTTTATGCTTATAATATTCCTGTTGCGCTTGATGACAGAATGCCAAGACTTAATAAAGCATTAAGAATAGTTCAAAAAAGAAATCCTAACATAACGATAAAAACTTTCGACAAAAACAATTTCAAAAAAACACTTGAAGATATAATCGAAGTATATAATTCCGCTTGGGAAAAGAATTGGGGCTTCGTTCCGTGGACAAGAGAAGAATTCGAATCTATAGCAGACGACATTGTAAATTTGGCAGATCCAAATATTGTGATGCTTGCTTGTGACGGAGACAAAACTATAGGAATGCTTATAGCTATTCCCGATTACAATTATGTATTTAAAAAAATGTATGGAAAACTCTTCCCTTTTGGCATTTTTAAATTTTTATATTATAAGAGAAAAGTTAAAGATTTAAGACTTATGATTATGGGTGTAAAAAAAGAATACAGACATAAAGGCATTGAAGCTTATATGTCTTTGGAAGCTCTTATAAATTCCGTTAAAGGCGGATACCAAGAATGTGAACTCTCCTGGATTTTGGAAGATAACGTAATGACTCAAAGAACCGCGGAAATGATGGGCGGCTCCATATACAAAAAATATGCAGTATACGGAAATTAAAAGCATGAAAAATATTTTGGTGACCGGCGGAGCAGGGTTTATAGGAAGTAATTTTGTCAGATATATGCTGAACAAGCATAAAGATTATAAAATAGTTAATCTTGATTTGTTAACTTATGCAGGCAACATAAAAAGTTTAGACGATATAAAAGATAACCCGAATTATTTATTTGTAAAAGGTGATATTACTGACAATAAATTAGTTGATAAAATTGTTTCCGACAACAAAATAGATGTGATAATAAATTTTGCAGCAGAATCTCATGTCGACAGAAGTATAACAAATCCCGATATATTTGTAAAAACAAATATTTTGGGAACACAAAACCTTTTGGAAGTAGCAAAAAAATATAAAATAGAAAAATTTTTCCAAATATCTACGGACGAAGTTTACGGATCGCTCGGGAAAACAGGTTTTTTCACTGAAAAAACCCCCCTTTCACCGAACAGTCCTTATTCCGCAAGTAAA
>JAEEGL012115748.1_pt1 | contig 16175 bp, 14 predicted proteins | sample 9134231 | NCBI WGS metagenome assembly JAEEGL01 (sample SAMN16246548, study PRJNA631951) | gut metagenome | biome: gut microbiome; feature: rumen; material: fiber-attached | host: Bos | place: Iran: Karaj | collected 2018-10
CCCCTTGGGGGGCTTGTATTTAAGACAACTTTGACAACATTGACAACTTTTTTAGTCCCTGCGGGACTTGGGGTGGAGACAACTATTATGATAATTATGTTGTCCTATGTTGTCTTAGTTGTCTTTGATAAAATATGCGCCCCTTTGGGGCTTGGATTTTAGACAACTTTGACAACATTGACAACTTTTTAGTCCCTGCGGGACGTGGGGCAAGAAGGCCTACTATAGAGTGTTGTCTTCGTTGTCTTCAAGAAAAGAAAACAAAAAGTAGGGATAAAAGGTTATTATATTAAAAAAATTTATTATATTTGCAATTCATAGTGATTTGAATATAATAATATAAAAGATTGATAATGAGACCAGATTTTTCAAAAGTTGACTTCCGTGCCGCAAAGGAAAACAAAGAATCCTTTGTGCAATGGGAGAAAGAAAACGGTATTCAGAAGAGCTGGCAGACGCCGGAGCAGATAGATGTGAAGCCCGTATACGGCAAGGACGACCTTGCTGGGATGGAGCATCTGAATTATGCAGCGGGCATAGCTCCTTTCCTGCGTGGACCATACAGCACGATGTATGTGATGCGCCCATGGACGGTGAGACAGTATGCTGGTTTTTCGACCGCGGAGGAGTCGAACGCTTTCTATCGCCGCAATATTGCTGCAGGTCAGAAGGGTTTGAGTTGCGCCTTCGACTTGGCAACACACCGTGGCTACGACTCGGACCATGAGCGCGTGGTGGGTGATGTGGGTAAGGCCGGCGTGGCTGTGGACAGCATCCTGGATATGAAGATTCTGTTCGACCAGATTGATTTGGGCAAGATGTCGGTGTCGATGACGATGAACGGCGCTGTGCTGCCGATTCTGGCATTCTATATCATCGCTGCGGAAGAGCAGGGTGTGCCTCAGGAGCAGTTGCAAGGCACCATCCAGAACGACATCCTGAAGGAGTTTATGGTGCGCAACACCTATATCTATCCTCCGCTGCCGTCGATGAAGATTATTGCTGACATATTTGAATATACGTCGAAGCACATGCCCAAGTTCAACAGTATCTCGATTTCGGGATACCACATGCAGGAAGCAGGTGCTACGGCTGATATCGAGTTGGCATATACACTGGCCGACGGACTGGAGTATTTGCGCGCCGGCATCAATGCAGGCATGAGCGTGGACGACTTCGCACCTCGGCTGAGCTTCTTCTGGGGTGTGGGTATGAACCACTTTATGGAGATTGCCAAAATGCGCGCGGCACGTATGCTGTGGGCCAAGATTGTGAATCAGTTTAACCCGAAGAATCCCAAGTCGCTGGCGTTGCGTACGCATTGCCAGACCTCGGGATGGAGCCTGACTGAACAAGACCCGTTCAACAACGTGGCACGTACCTGCATCGAGGCTATGGGTGCAGCACTGGGTCATACGCAGAGCTTGCATACCAACGCATTGGACGAGGCTATCGCCCTACCGACCGACTTCAGCGCACGTATTGCCCGTAACACGCAGATTTATCTGCAAGAAGAGACCAATATCTGCCGCGTGGTAGACCCATGGGCTGGCAGTTACTATGTGGAGAGCCTGACGCATGAGCTAGCACACCGCGCTTGGGCACATATCCAAGAGGTGGAAAGCCTAGGTGGTATGGCAAAGGCTATTGAAAGCGGCGTGCCGAAGATGCGTATCGAGGAGGCCTCGGCAAGAAAGCAGAGCCGTATCGACAGCAATGTGGACACGATTGTGGGTATCAATAAGTACCGTCTTGACCACGAAGACCCCATCGAGACCTTGGAGGTGGACAATACCGCCGTGCGTAAGGCCCAGATTGAGCGTTTGGCCAAGTTGCGCGCCGAGCGTAACAACGAAGAGGTTCAGGCAGCACTGAACGCCCTGACCGAATGTGCCAAGAGCGGCAAGGGCAACCTGCTAGAGCTTTCGATTGACGCAGCCCGCAAGCGCGCATCGCTGGGCGAAATCAGCTATGCATTGGAGAAAGTCTACGGACGTTATAAAGCAAAAATCAACCTTATTAGCAACGTGTATAGTACTCAGACAAAAGATAGCGACAGTTTCAAGAAGGCACAGTCACTGACTGACGAGTTTGCCAAGTTGGAAGGTCGTCGTCCCCGTATCATGGTGGCAAAGATGGGTCAGGATGGTCACGACCGCGGAGCCAAGGTGGTTGCCACAGGCTATGCCGACCTAGGTTTCGACGTGGATATGGGTCCGCTGTTCCAGACCCCTGCCGAAGCGGCCAAACAGGCTGTGGAAAACGATGTCCACATTTTGGGTGTAAGCTCACTGGCCGCAGGTCACAAGACTTTGGTTCCCCAAGTAATCGAAGAGCTAAAGAAACTCGGCCGCGAGGACATCATGGTTGTCGTGGGAGGTGTCATTCCACCGCAGGACTATGATTTCCTCTTCCAATCGGGAGCCGCCTGCATCTTTGGTCCTGGCACTGTCATCAGCGAGAGCGCCATTAAGATGATGGAGCTGCTGTTGGCCTCCAGAAAATAGGCACAGAATACTTGTTTTTGTATCCATTAATAAACTTTGCCGCCCATACGACGGCAAAGTTTTTTTATGACAAATGACTTTTTTTTTGCCATTTAAAAAAAAAGTTGTAATTTTGCAAACTCAATAAGAGTGCAGAAATGAGACCAAAAGTCGATACAGTTGTCCAGTTTAGTGGTTTAAGTACAGGTAAATACGAGTATAGTTATGTGTTGGACAACACCTTCTTTGAGGGGTATGAAAATGAAGATTTGAGGGAAGGAAAAGTCGATTTTGAGGTAACTTTGGAGCGTCACGAGCGCATGTTGATGTTCACTTTTTTATTCAAAGGAGAGGTGAAAACCACATGCGACCGTTGTTTGGGAGAGATGAGCGTGCCGTTGGAGGGTGAGGAGCATCTGTGTGTGAAATTCAGCGACACTGAGACGAGTGATGACGAGAATGTGGTCTATCTTCCCGAGAGCGCGTACCAAATAGACCTGGCCCAATGGATGTATGAGTATGTGGCAGTGCGTATGCCCATGCAACATGTCCACCCAGAGGGCGAATGCGACCCAGAGATGCTTCAGTTCCTTACGGATGAAGCAGCGGAGCAAGAGGGTGAGGATGATGTGAGAGAGTTGGGTGAGGGTGAGAGCGATCCACGCTGGGACGCATTAAAACAATTATTAGATAAATAAACAAATAAAAAAATAATAATTATGCCACATCCAAAACACAGATTCTCGCAGACTCGCACAGCGAAACGCAGAACACACGACAGTTTGGAGAAAGCCCAGCTCACCACGTGCAGCAATTGCGGCGCTCCTGTAATGTACCACCACGTATGTCCCGAATGCGGATATTACAGAGGTAAACTTGCCATCGAAAAGAATACTGAGGCATAAGCCAAAAGTTCTTTTTGTGGAACAATAAGCCCGCCCATTCCAAAAGAATGTGCGGGCTATTTTTATATTGGATGCCGTCCGCTATACTGCCACTAATTCGGCAAAAAGGTCGTTCTCGAGAGCCTGTGTAATGCGGGCTTGATAGAACTCGCCTACGCGAAGCGGTGCGGTATCAGGGATAAGAATCTCATCATCTATGTCGGGGCTGTCGTATTCGGTGCGACCGATGTAATAGGAGCCTTCGTGACGATCGATAATAACACGGTAGTTATGGCCTACACGGGCTTGGTTTTTGGCTAGGGATATCTGCTCTTGGATGGCCATGAGTTCGCTGACACGGCGCTGTTTTTCCTCTTCGCTGACGGTGTCGAGGAGCTTTTCAGCAGGTGTGCCTTCTTCGGGCGAGTAGGCAAAACAGCCCATGCGGTCGAACCGCGCCTCGCGAACAAATTGTTTGAGTTCCTCAAACTCGGCTTCGGTTTCGCCAGGGTAGCCTACGATGAGGGTAGTGCGGATGCATACGTCGGGGAGCTGCGCGCGGAAGGTATTGAGAAGGCTGAGAGTGCCCTCACGGTCGATACCTCGCTGCATAGAGGACAGAATTCGGCTGTTGATGTGTTGGAGAGGGATGTCAATGTAATTGCAAATGTTGTCGTAACGACGGATAACATCAATAGCATCGACAGGGAAAGAGGTCGGATAAGTGTAGTGGAGGCGTATCCACGAGGCGCCGCTTTCGGTGGCAAGACGTTCGAGGAGGTCGCCCAGACGACGTTTGCCATAGAGGTCGAGACCATAGTAGGTGGTGTCCTGCGAAATGACGATGATCTCCTTTGCCCCGTCCGCCACGAGGGCCTTAGCTTCTTCAACAAGTTCGTCGATGGGACGAGAAACATGCTTGCCACGAATTAGGGGAATAGCACAATAGGAGCAACTTCGGTTGCAGCCTTCGGCGATTTTGAGATAGGCGTAGTGGGTGGGGGTACTAGTTTGCCGCAGTTGTGCAAAGGAGTTGTCGGAATTGGTGAGTTTGTCCCATTCATGCACACCGTACCACGCATCAACTTCAGGCATCTCGGCAATCAATTGATCACGGTAACGCTCTACAAGGCAGCCTACGGCTATAAGTTTGCGACGACGACCATCGCGAGCATGACGCTGGTTGAAGTACTTCTTGGCCTGAATCTGCTCAAGCAGCACGTTTATGGACTCCTCTTTAGCATCGCCAATAAAGCCACAGGTGTTGACGATGACGGTGTCGCAATCGTTCTTATCACGGTCGAAATAGATGGTGTGGCCAGCCTTAGTGAAGTGCCCGGCTACGTTCTCCGAGTCAACAGTGTTTTTGCTACACCCAAGGGTGATAATATTGATTTTCAATGGTAAAATGTTATTTTTCAAACAAACTGTCGACAAACTCGTCGGCATTGAACACTTGCAGGTCGGTCATTTTCTCGCCAAGGCCAATATAGCGAACAGGTATTTTGAACTGGTCGCTGATGCCGATGATGACACCACCCTTGGCCGTACCGTCTAGTTTAGTAAGTGCTAAGGCGTTGACATCGGTAGCTGCGGTGAATTGCTTGGCCTGCTCTATGGCGTTCTGCCCAGTGCTAGCATCAAGTACGAGAAGTATTTCGTGAGGTGCATCAGGCATAAGTTTTTGCATCACTTTTTTTATCTTGCCCAGCTCGTTCATCAACCCAATCTTGTTGTGGAGACGACCAGCAGTGTCGATAAGCACCACGTCCATATCTTTGGAAAGGGCAGACTGGAGCGTATCGTAAGCCACCGAAGCCGGGTCCGCATTCATGCCCTGCTGCACAATGGGAACACCCACTCGGTCAGCCCAAAGTTGTAGCTGCTCAACGGCTGCGGCACGGAAGGTGTCGGCGGCACCGAGCATCACCTTCTTTCCGGCTTGTTTATATTGATAAGCCAGCTTGGCGATGGTAGTGGTCTTCCCCACCCCGTTGACACCGACTACAAGCACCACGTATGGTTTATGAGGCAAGGTGGCGTCGAAATCCTCTGGGAAGACTCCATCGTGCTTTTTAAGCAGCGTAGCAATCTCAGCCCGCAGGATGGAATTGAGCTCGTTTGTGCTAATGTATTTGTCACGTTTGATACGTTCTTGAAGCTTGTCGATAATCTTCAGGGTAGTCTCTACTCCAACATCGGAAGTGATAAGTGTCTCCTCAAGGTTATCGAGAACACTGTCGTCGACGGTCGATTTACCCAAGATACTCTTGGAGAGCTTGGCAAAGAAGCTTTCTTTGGTCTTGGAGAGACCTTGGTCAAGGGTCTCCTTCTTTTCTTTTCTACTGAATAGGCCCATGGTATATTTGTTTTAGGTTGGTCGATTAAGAGGTTATTCGCCAGCAAGTTTAGCGTTCATCGTGGGACGTATCTCCTTATCAAATATCTGCTGATATTTTTCGAAAGAGTACCGCTTATTATCGCCCGAAGCAAAATACCAAAGCACGACCACGAGGTCGTTGGCAGATTGGTAGCCCTGTAGGACGGTGAGCTGAGACTGGTCAGTCTTGAACAGTCCAAACGAGGGGAATCCCATCTTGGCACCCAAAACCTTTTTGGCAAAGGAATGAGAACTCGGTCGGTTGCCTGGTGCGGCAGCGACGTTGTTATACTTGTTTCCATGCCATGTGAATTCAGAGTTACCCTCAGCGTTGAACTTCACAGGGATGTAGTACTTGTTTAGGATAAGTGCCACTGTTGGGTCGGTAAATGTTTCGCGATCCATCTTCTTGCACCATCCGCACCATGAGGTATAGAAATCGACGAAATAGAGCTTTGTATTGCCCTTAGTGTCGGTCTTGGCAGCCTGTTCGATGGTCTTCCATTCTATTTGTTGTGCCTGTACATTGGCTCCCATAAGGAGGCCGAGTGTGAGGAATAAAAGTATTTTTGTCTTCATTGTAATATGTATTTTATCAATAATGTTTACCAATCGTATTTCCAATCAGTCTCCAATTCATCGGCGAAGGGGTCGTACACTTCTTCACGTTCTTCACGGTCACGTACTCGGAACAGTCGTCCCAGCCAGTCTTCCTTTTTCGACTTGGTTTGAGTGTTTTTCTGTTTGTCTTCCTCGATGATTTGGGATATCTGTTGGATGTAGTTTTCGACGTATGAATGGGGATACGCATCATTGTGACGGATGTGTGTCCCCGTATAATAGTGATGGATAATACTGTCGTATCCGATACCGAGATTAACCATGCGGATAGTCCCCTCCTGACTCAGCCCCACTCCATGACCAAAACCATGACCCGATAATGTAAGGCGGTTCGAAACTGTGTCGTAAATAACGGAGAAGAAGGTTGATTTAAGTTGGAAATCGGTACGAACACGAGTCAGAGGGACACCACAAATGCGCGACTTTCTTTCCGACTGGCTAAAGGTAAGGAGTTCGTTGCGAAGGCTGTCGTTATGAATGTCCACCTTGTGTTTGTTAGCGAAGTAGTTCAGCCATTTGTCTTTATCAACGACTTTAACCCATTCGCTTTGCCGCATGTGGTAAGAGAAAGTGTCAGGGACCGAACGAAGGTAAGGCAAAGCCGAACGCCATACATCCTCGGAATTGGCGGTTTGCCCACCGCTATTGGAGTGGAAGGGAGCGTCAATTAGGTTGCCTTCATCATCCACGATGGTCATACCGCTGCTAAGCATGGTGCCCAACATGATATCAGGGCGCACACAGCGATTGAGATAGGCCTGACAATGCACTTGGTCGCAAAAATTATAGCCTTCCGACTTGTGCTTATTGATGTTTTTCATTGCCCAAGTGCGGGAAATAATAGCTTGTACACGGAAAATGTCGGGGTCGTCGCCATAGATTTCTGATTGAACCACACCCGCGATGTATGTCTCAAAATCAACGTCGTTAATTAAAAGTAGCTTACCTCCCTTGTTAACTTTGACATGAAGGTCGCCCTCGTATGTCCGATGCTTGATATTGCGGGGGTTTAAACATAGGATGCAGGCAGTATCGTTGGCAGTGAAATGGATGGTATTATGATTACCGTAATTATAGCCATCAATAGTGATATGTACTTTTTGTCCCGCAGGGGTCAACTCGATAGATTTACCCACACCTATCTCAGGTTCAATAAGGATAGTGTCATCGGCATAGATATTATACGTACCCAGGTCGAACGAGATAGCAATCTGGTCGATACTGTTGTTTGAAAACAGCCGCACCTTCACTCGGTCGGCACGAACCACAGAGCCGAGTAGCAGTAAGCAGAATATGAGCAGTATCTTCTTCAAGTCAGTTCATTTATTATCTCTTGCGCAGCACGGTCGGAAGCCCCGGCACTGCCCAAAAGGGTGTGGAGATAAGCATATTCATCAAGCATCCGCTGCCTAGAGTCCGCATTGATAGTAATATTCGAAAACTCGCTTTCCAGTTTGGCAACGTTCATATCGTCTTGAATCAATTCTGTCACAATCGGCCTATCAGCGATAAGGTTGACCAAAGAGATATATTTTATTCTCGTGCCAATCAGCCGTCTTGCTATCGCCACCGAGATGGCATTGGCCCGATAGCACACCACCTGAGGCACATTAAACAAGGCCGTTTCCAACGTGGCTGTGCCTGAGCATACAATAGCCGCGTACGCATTGCTCAATAGTCGGTAAGTCTGATCTCTTAGAATGGCAACGTTGTCTCGATTGCCAATCAATTCGTGGTAGAAATCATCTTCTAGCAGCGACATTCCAGCCACCACATACTGATATTCAGGATGCCTGTCGGCCAATGTGAGCATCGTGGGTAGCACCCGTTTGATTTCCTGTCGGCGGCTGCCTGGCAGTAATGCTACGATAGGCTTTCCATACTCGAGTGCCTGAGCCGTATCTTCGCGATATTGCGCTACTGCATCAAGCAGGGGATGTCCTACATATACCGCTTGTGGGAAGTCGTTGTGGGCGTAGAAATCCTGCTCAAAGGGCAGAATAAAACACAACTTGTCAAGACATTTGCGCATACCTTTGATGCGTCCTTTCTTCCAAGCCCATAGCTGCGGGGAGATATAATGGACAGTCTTGATACCATGCTGGTGCGCAAATTTCGCCATTTTGAGGTTGAATCCAGGATAATCAATGGTCACCAGAACGTCAGGCTGATATTGCAGTATGTCTTGTTTGCAGAAACGGATGTTTCCCAACACCGTGTGCAGATGCATCACCACTTCCACGAAACCCATTATAGCCAAGTCGCGAATGTGCCGCACAGGCTCTCCTGCCACATCTTGCATAGCGTCGCCACCCCAGTAGCGGAATTGCGCGTCTGCATCATGACGCTGCAACGCCCGCATCAGATTGGCACCGTGTAGGTCGCCCGAAGCCTCGCCTGCAATGATGTAGTATCTCATATCTTTAAAATGAAATATATCTATACTTCATTATTATCCACATGAATATAACAAAGGTGACAAAGAATGTGGTGATGACCGCCTTGAGGGTCATGGGATATTCCAGTATCTTAGCATAATACCGCAGCAACAAAAGTGGCGGTACAAAAGCAATCGCAAACCATCTGGCCCCCTCCGCAATAGGAACCTGCAGTATTATGATGACAACCAGAACCAACAGAGCACAAAGCAGTTCGGAAAGGAGTGTGGCAACCACACCAAGTGCAATACTATCCTTATGCAGCAATTTCTTCATATTTCGATGCTTTTGATTGTTTCTAAATGATGCAAAGCCGTAAGGTCGGGACGTATCGGAACGACCGTTACATAGCCTTCTGCGAGAAGATGCTCGTCGCTATCAATCGGAGGATTCTCACATACAAACTTGCCAGTCATCCACCAATAAGGTCTCCCTATCGGGTCAGTACGTTTTTCCAGCCCGTCTTTCCATGCTGCCCTAGCCTGTCGGCATACACGGATGCCTTTGATTTGTTCGGCAGGCAAGCGTGGAATATTGACATTCAATGCCGTGAAGTCGGGCAGCGGATTTGCCAGCACATGCTCTAATATGTGGCGAATTGTATGAGTACATGCGTCGAAGTCGGCAGCAGGATTGTGGTTCAGCAACGAGAAACCGATGGCCTGACAGCCATTAAGACAGGCTTCCAACACAGCTCCGATAGTGCCGCTATAGATGATGTTAATCGAGGCATTGCTGCCATAGTTGATGCCTGAAAGCACCAAGTCGGGCTGTCGCGGACAAAAATGCTCCAAACCCATTTTCACGCAGTCGGCAGGGGTTCCGTCGCACGAATAGATTGACACACCTTCACCCTGACTCACCGTGTTCACCCGCAATGGCCTCGTGCAAGTAATCGAAGTGCTGACACCCGATGCGTTATGGTCGGGAGCCATCACCACCACCTCACCATACTCTTGCGCTATTGCAACAAGGTGCTGTAGGCCTCGTGAAGTGACCCCGTCATCATTTGTTATGAGTATCAGCGGCTTCATATATTATTCCTTTGCGAAAGGACTCCTTTGTTGACCTAAGAAGAAACTGGCAGGTTGGAGGATGTTGTCGAACACGAAGTACTGAATAAGCACTGTGTCCTTATCATCAATAGTGGCATACAAGCGGTTGAGGTCAAACATCTCATACATGTCGCTTTCTGGCATCGCCAACGTGTCGGCAGGGTTGTTGTATTTAAGATAGGTCTTCAGCTCGCGGGTAGTACCCTCAGTGTTGGTGACGCGCAATATAGTGCGGGGACCGGCGCTGAACGAGGTGTCCATGTTGCTGTTAGGCACACGGCTGGCAAACTCGTCGAAGTTCAGGTTGGCAAAACACGACAGCATCTGAGCCACACGTGCTGTGTCGAAGTTTGCAACAGGGGTATTGGTTTTTGTCAGCACAAAGGCAAAGCCATCGCCTTGACGTTCCACAGCAAACGACTCTTCAGGATTGGCAGGTATCTCCAATTCAACCCGTTGCAGTTGGCGAATATCCCAATGTACTATATTGTGGCTACGCCACGACATCGGGTCGGTGACAAACCTTGGGGTAAGGTATCCGCGGAAGCCTGGTATATGGATGATATAGGGCTCCTTATCGCCTTGGCGGAACATGTGGCAGGCCATCATATCCTGTGTTTCATGACCCACATAATATGTCACCGTTAATTTTTCGTGGGGGAAGAGTTTCAATTTGCCGCCAAACCAGTTGATGAAGTATTTCCTTTGGTATACCTCCACCTTGATGGCACGTGCCGAAAGAAGTTTCACCACCTGTGGCACCGCATTCTTGTTCACCTGCTGACGGATACGCATATCGTGCAAAGTCTCCAGCAGCATGTCTATCATCGGCTGGCTGGCGGGATAGATACCGTCCACCGTCCACATCGTGTCGCTCGTGCTGTCCGCCACACGCTGCAGCAACACCTGATTGTCCTGTTTGTCTGCCATATATATCTTGGTCACGGCATCAATGTCTTCCACATGGAAGTCTTGGTCGAATGTGGCAGGTTTTGCCCCATGTCGCGCCACCAAAAGGGCAACGATGCCTATGACTGCAACAACGGCAATAATAATTATATTCTTTTTCTTCATTTTCTAACGTATTGTTTGCGACGTATGATGAGGATGACTATTCCGGCCAAAATGATAATGCCAGAAGGCAGCAATATATTGAGTAGCTTGTATTGCGTCCCATCCTCTTTAATCTTCATTACATTCAGTTTGCGAATCTTGATATCACGCGAGCGGCTGGCTATGGAGCCTTCCTCCCCTACCAGATAGTCAATACAATTGAGCAACAACTCCTTGTTGGCATACATGGTCTCGGTATAGAAGTCATACCCAAGTGGATAGCCCGTGCCGTCGTTAAAGTTGAAGCGGTTCTTGATAATATCGCCGTCGGACATAACTATCATGGCAGTGCTGTCACCCACCTCTTTGTAACCCATTGCGGGAAGCTCCATAAAGTCGGGCGTAAGCCTGTTGCGGAACACCGACTTAAAGTTTCCTCTCAGCAGCACGGCAACGGGAATGTTCTGACGGTTATACAGTCTTCTGTCCGGCTCTATCTTGGCTTCGTTCAAATCATAGATTGCCGGTGCGTTCTTCACTCGGGCAAACTCCGATGTGGCAAGCAGCACCGTTTTCTCAATATCGTTGTCGATAAGGTCTATACTGCTGACAAAGTAGGTCTTTATCAAGTCGAGGTTCCTCACTATCGGGTGCGACGACAGCGGCACAATCTCGGGGAAATACATCCACGGCTGGAACTGTATCTGCGGCTTCTCGCCTACCATACCCACCGTCATAGGTATAGGCCTGCAACGTATGTCCATGATAACGTCGGGATTGATACGTGCCCCGTAGGTGAACAGCATCTCGTCGATGTTCAGGGGGAGGCGTGTCGCCACCGCCTGTCCTGCATGGGCCAGACTGTCGAGGTCGGCATCCAGCGGGTCGACCAACCACAACAGCTTGCCCCCATACATCACATATTGGTCAAGGATATAAAGGTCTCTGTCGCTAAACGGAGTTGTCGGCTTGGCTATAATGATGAGGTCGTATTTGTTTCGAAAACGATAGGTTGTCGAGTCTTTGGGGTCTGCCACTCGTGCGGTGAGCGAGTTGATATTCTCATCCATGCGCACAGTGTCCAGATTGTAATACTCATACAGCGAGCCTATCATATCCGACATGTTGGGCAGCGGCAGTTCTCCGTGTCCGCGCATAAACGCCACCGAAGGCTTCTGCCCCTGCGACAAAGCTCGTATGGCATTCGACAGCACATACTCTAAACTCTGTATCGAGTTGTTCAGCAGCTGCGTCTGGTCTACATATTTCTGGCTTTGCAGCAGCTGTATGGAGGTCTCGTTGCCTTTGTAGATAACGTCGGCAGCGGGTATCAGCACCTGCGTGGTCACTCCGTTGCCCGTACTCACCTGTATCTGCGTGGGCTGTATACCCTTTTGCGCCAACTTTTGGTAAAAGACCTGCCGCTCTTGTTGGTTGTCGAAATTATTGGGGTTGACAAACTCGTACTGCACATTCTTGTTGTAGGCGCGGAACTGGTTGAGCATCTCCTTGGTCTCGTTCTGCAACCGCTTGAAGTCGGCGGGAAACTCCCCTTCCAGATACACGCGATACAGCACCGGCTCGTCAATCTTTTTCAACAGATTCTTTGTCGACTTCGACAGCGTATAGCGTTTCTCCGAAGTCAGGTCGAGGCGGCCAAACACGTAGTAGCCAATAACGTTCACGAATATCACAATCAGTACTCCCGCTCCCAGCTCAATCCAATGACTACGCCGCTGGTCTTTCTTGTTGCGCCAACCGTGCCATTTGCGGCTCTGCAACACGATGCGGGTTGCCATCATAAACAAGGCCACCACGCTGGCAAAGTATATCACGTCGCGGCTATCTATCACACCACGACTGATCGACTCGTAATGGTAGCTCATGCCCAACGAGCGGACAAACAGGTCGGCATTGCCCAAAAAGCCCATGCGGAATATCGCTTCAAAGCCCAGGTGCATAAATGCGCTCATCAGTGCAGCTAGGATAAAAGCAACTATCTGGTTGTTGGTAATCGAACTGGCAAACAATCCGATAGCAACAAATGCCGCACCCAACATCAGCATGCCGATATACGAGCCTACCACACTGCCTGTGTCGATATTGCCCACAGGGTCGCCCAATGCCACCACACTGAAGTAGCACACCAACGTCGGCAGCAGCGAGATAAACACCAGCACAAAGCCCGCAAGGAACTTTGCCCATATCAGTTTCATCTCGCTCAGCGGCTTGGTAAGCAGCAGCTCCATAGTGCCGTTTTTCTTCTCTTCGGCAAACATACGCATCGTAATAGCCGGAATGAGGAACAAGTATAGGAACGGCCCCACCACAAAAAGCCCATCCATGCCGGCAAAGCCGTAATCAAGGATATTAAAGTCCGACTTAAACACCCACAGCATCAGTCCTGTGAGTATGAGGAATACGATGATGGTCAGGTAGCCTATCAGTGAGGAGAAGAAGCTGGATAGTTCTTTCTTGAATAGTGTGAACATTTCTCTAAATTAAAAATTTAAAATTAGAAATCAAACAGGGGGAAGACAAATTGGCAGCTTTTAATTTCTAATTCTTAATTATTAATTTTCAGGTTATTCTTCAAACTTAAATCGTTTCGAGCGGAACGAACGTCCTTGGTAGTCGCCCAGCGACAACTCATAAATCACCTCAGCCATCAGGCTGGCGCGCTTGGTCAGGATGTCGCGGTTGATATTCTCCGAGATGTCGCTCGGCACATGGTCGTAGTTACCACCCATGTGGTTGGTAAACACAATCGAGGGAATACCAATCTGTGCAAAAGGTGCCGCATCGCCGCGAGGCATCGTGCGGTAGCCTCTCAGCAGCGACTTGGTGGAAATCGAGTCGTTGCGCGAAGCGATGTTCCACAACTGGGGGAAGCGCTTGTTTCCAAGCACATTTATACTGTCGCCCGAGCCAATGCACTCTGCATTGATAAAGCACTCCACATTCTTCAGTTTGGGGAAGTTCGACACGAAGATGCTCGAACCCAGCTGCTCCAACTCACCACCCGAGAACAGCACAAACACGATAGAGCGCTTGTTGTACTCAATCTCGGCGGGTGCATAGGTGGTCAGCAGACGTGCACATTCCAGCACCGCGGCCACACCGCTGGCGTTGTCGTCGGCACCGGGGAACAGGCAGGTGCTGCCCTGAATGCCCACATGGTCCAAGTGCGCACCCACCACGATATACTCGTGCTTCATTTTCTCGTCCACACCGGGCAACACTCCCACCACATTGGCGGTAGTGGCCTTGGGGTGATAGTGGGCGTTGATGTTAATTTCGAATTTCTTACGTAGGTGGAACGACTGCGGGGTCATATTGTTCTGCAGCGCGTCGTACACCGAGTCGAGCGTCATCTGCTCGTTGGCAAGCAGTGCCTCGCCCATGTCGCGAGTGGGCTGCACCACGGGGAATGTGGCCTGGTGTGCGCCCTCGCCACAATAGGCGTGGTGCTGCACCTCATAGGGACGGCAGCTCTCCGACATGTTGATACACACCAGACCCACAGCACCATGCTTGATGGCCACCTCGGCCTTTTGCCGCAGGGTGGTGTAGCGGCTGGCGACATTGCCCGGCAAAAACTCCGGCACGCCCGACAGGCAAAGCACTATCTTGCCCTGCACATCCACCTTGGCATACTCGTTGAAGGCAAGATTGTCGATGCCCCAACCGCAGAACACCACAGGCGCATTCGTGTAGCCGCGTCCCGTCATGCTCGAGCAGACATAGTCGCGACCCAGCACATAGCGGGTGCGTGTGTCGTTGTCGTTCACGTATGTGTCGAAATTACAATTCTCTATCTCGTTGTATTCCACTTGGAAATACTGGCCCCATTCTCCGTCGAAAGGCTTCACACCATACGTTGCCAGCACATCGGCGCAATACTCGGCAGCCTCCAGATAGGCCTTCGAGCCAGCCATACGGCCCTCATACTGCGACGACGAGAGGGTGCGTATATGCTTCATCAGCGTGTCGGTGTTGGCGCGCAGCAACGTATCCATCGATGCCAGCACCAGCGTGCGAGCCTCGGCTGCCTCCTTGGCTGCCTTCTCGGCCTCGGCCTTTGCTGCCGCCGCTTCCGCAGCCGCCTCTTTCTTACTCTTGGCCTTACCTTTCTTCTCTTCCTTCTTAGCCTTCTTGTCCTTCTTAGCCTTCTTTTCGGTCTTATCCTTTTTCTTGCTTTGGGCGTTAGCCTGTGGGCAGGCTCCAAAAGGCGACAACATCGCCAAAATCGCAAATAGGGCAATGAACTTCTTCATTTTCATTAGCGTATTTATTATTATATATTTTTTTATTTTTCTGACAATAAACAATTTGGTGTACCTATGGCACACATTATAAACAAGCAAAGATACGAAAAAAAAGCAATATACGAAAAAAAACTTCTCACCCATCACAAGGCAATCACAATCCATCCGGCAATCCTCCACGCCCCCACAGGCCTAAGCAGCTGCAACAGCCTCCTGTCCCAAAGGCACTCAACCCCACTTTTTACTTTCAAAATTGCCCCTCTCACTTCTATCTTCATACCTTAGTTTTACCTTAGTTATACCTTAGTTTTACTATATATAATAGAATAACTAAGGTATAACTAAGGTATAACAATAGAATAAGGAGCGAAGCCACTATGGAGCCACTAAAACTTCACTTCTCAGATAATAGGTTGATTTCTATACCAAACCATATTCCCCTCTAAAAAAGAGCCAAAACATAGAGACATAGCAAAAGTTGATTATTCAAGGCTGGGAAAAAAAGTTTTTCTCCATCCCAAAAAATACGAATGTTAACATAGCATTAATGAAAATACCATAAGTAAGCACATGATTATTAGCACCAAAGATATTATTTACGGCTTCTCAGTGTGTATCTCAAGGATTTTGTGTAAATTTGCAGCTGATTTATCCCAAATCAGTCATTTGTGTTTAACCCTTAATCACCCACAATGAAACGATACATCTTGGCTCTTTTAATGATTGCAGCGGCCTTCGGGGTTGCGGCATCAAACACTTCTGTCCCCGACGGGCCTGACAAAAAGGCCGTAACGCTCCGTTGCGTGAAGCCTCCCTATCTCAAGGCGGGCGACCGCGTGGCACTTGTTTCGCCCTCGTATTTCAAAAGCATGAAGGAGGTGGAGAAAGCCGCCGAAGTGCTGCGCGAGTGGGGCTTGGTGCCTGTCATTGCGCCTAATGTGGGCAAGGTGTATGCGGGCAGATATGCCGGCACTGTGGAGGAACGTGTGA
>JAEEGL016990316.1_pt1 | contig 16175 bp, 11 predicted proteins | sample 9134231 | NCBI WGS metagenome assembly JAEEGL01 (sample SAMN16246548, study PRJNA631951) | gut metagenome | biome: gut microbiome; feature: rumen; material: fiber-attached | host: Bos | place: Iran: Karaj | collected 2018-10
CTTCTGAATATCGTTCCACACTCACAGACTTTTCTTTATTTTTTCCACCAGACCTCTATCGGCAGGTAGCCAATCCACGTCAGCTAAAGTCTTTTTTGTCAGCCATTTGGCTGCCTCATGTTCCAATAAAGAAAGGGTCCCATTTTTTACCGTGGCCCAAAAACAGTGCATATGAAGGTGGAAAGTTTCGTAATCATAGTCTATGACATCGATCAGGTCATGTACCTCAATGTCAGTTGCCAGCTCTTCCTTTATCTCCCTCACAAGGGCCTGCTGCGGCGTCTCGCCATCTTCAATCTTGCCTCCGGGAAACTCCCAGCCATCCTTGAATTCGCCGTACCCGCGCTGAGTAGCAAAGATTTTAGTTTTTTGTTCGTAGTTGTCGCAAATTATGGCTGCGACCACATTTACTGTTTTCATACTCAAATCACCCTGGCAATAGAATTATCAATCTTCAACAATTGAATACTGCAGAAACTCATATTTGAGCTTCGTTTCTTCTGCAATTCCATCCGGCAAAAGAGCTCTCGCCACCAGTTTCAGGTCTTCTGATTCAATATCTGTTCTGCGCAAATTCGCGTAATCGCCGTCTATACTCTCTACAACGTAAAACCAAGTTTCCATGTGATAATCCTCGCTATTGTTTATGAATTATTTTTCTATCTTTAAAATTGTCCTTAGTTATAAATATAGACCTTATCGTAGATGATGTCATCTGGTTTAAATGTAAACCCTACTAAAGTCGATGCCATCTGGTCTGATAAGGCCTTTCGTTTTATGTTGCATCTTTTTTTAGAGAATCGATGAAGCTGAATACTTTGTCGAAATACAGATCCGGGTTCAGATAAAGAGACTGGCCATGGCCGGCGCCTTCCACAACATAAATATCTTTTTGCGTAGGACATGCCTCATACAGGCTGTAGACCATATCTGTGTCCACGAAATTGTCCTCTGATCCATGGATGAAGAAAATTGGAATCGATGTCTTTTTTACCTGCTCAATCGCTGATGCCTCCTGGAAGGAGTAGCCTGCGCGGATCTTGGAAATAGCGCTGGCTGTATAGAGAATCGGGAACTGGGATATATGGAAAAGGTATCTCGCCTCGTTTGTAAACTCATCCCACACCGAGGTATAGCCGCAGTCGTCGATGATAGCTATCACATTCGATGGAAGATCCTCGCCCGAAGTCATCATTACTGTGGCTCCGCCCATGGATACGCCATGAAGGACAATCTCAGCCTCTGGGTCCAGGTCAAGGACATAGTCAATCCAAAGCTTCACGTCCTCTTTATCCAGCCAGCCCATTCCGATGAGCTTGCCTTCGCTGTCTCCATGAGATCGCATGTCGGGAGTGAGGATGTTGTAGCCTTTTTCCGCATAGTATCTGGCATAGGAATACATATGCTCACGCTTTCCTGTATAACCATGGATCGCGATAAGCCATTTATGGCTGTTTGTATCAGTGCTAAAAACATCTCCAACAAGATCAAGCCCATCACCCGACTTAATGGAAACTACTGTCTTTTTTGCTGAATCCACCCATTCGTCCGTGAGCTTGCTGATCGTCTCCCACACTTTGGTGACAGTATTCTGCGTATCTTCTGATGTGGTCGGCGTTGGCGCTACAGCCACCCCTGACGCAGACGTCCTCGAAAGCGCAAATGATACCAGATAGTTTCCGGCGAACAGATCCAGCGCCAGCAAAGCAACTACAGCAATTATTACGACTCTTTTTATGATGGTGTTACGCTTTGATTTCATGTTCATTTTTGTACTCCTTGTAAGCTCTAAATTGACAGGTACTGAATGGGTTATATATTCTGTGTTATATGATTTGTGTTATACGTTATGTGTTGGGAGGTAAGTATAATACTATATATTTGATACAATTAGATTGTGCACGGCATTATTATAACACTTTACTCTAATAAATCAAGTTGATATTTGAGGCGGGGATTCTGCTTTTTATCTCCCATCACAGAAAATGACCCCCTAACCCCGTCCCCAGGGACCACCCGGGGCAAAATGGCAGCTGATCTATGCTTTGGAAAAAATCGTTTATTTATGATAAAATCTGCACAGAGATTTTTTTGTGGAGGAGTCATGAAGAAAAAAGTTTTATTGGCATTTAAGACAGCACTTTTTCTGCTGATTCTATTTGGATGCTTGTTTATAGTTAGTCTCATCGTAGAACGCAAATCCAGTTATGATAAGAACGAACAGTTCTTTAAAGAGGCAAAGGCTGATCACGTCGATGCCTTTATTCTCGGTTCATCCCACGTTATAAACGGAATCAATCCGCTACAGCTGTACGAGGATTACGGCATAACTGCTTACAATCTCGGCGGCTACGGAAGCGTACTGTTGTCTAGCTACTGGCAGATGATGATGGCCCTGGACTACTGCACTCCCAAGGTTGTGGTAGTTGACGCCTACATGCTGGAAAACGACATCAGATATGTGGACGATCCCGGAGCCAACGTAAGTAGTGATGAACTTCATCTTAATATCGACAGATTCCCACTTAATAGGACAAAAATAACCGCTGTTAACGATATGATCACGGACCAGGACAAAAAATATTCCTTCCTGGCGGATTTTATCGTCTATCACGACAGATGGAAAGAGCTGGATGCCAACGATTTTAAGCGCATTACCGGCGACGCTGCCATTAACCATATGATGGGCGCGGTTATGAACTATGAGCTTCACTCCGCTGAGTACACCTACAACGATTATCTGACAGGTACTTTGCCGAATGATACCGTAGGAACAACCTATTTGAAAAAAATAATTGAGGAATGCCAGAGCCGTGGAATTGACGTGGTAGTTACAACTGTTCCATTTTTGGCAATGGAAGAGGACCAGAAGGCAGCCCACACAGCAAGTGCTATAGCGCAGGAATATGGGGTAGCTTCCGTAAACATGCTTGAAGTTCCAGGGATTATCGATATCAACGCCGATATGGCAGATCCGGGGCATCTTAACGCTCTTGGAGCAAAAAAAGTTACAGCGTATTTGGGAAATTACTTAAACAGTAACTTTGACCTGGCTGATCACAGAGGTGACCAGAATTATCAGGTTTGGCAGGATTATGCTAATGAGTACCGTGCCATCATAAATGACGAAGTAAATGACAACGAGGATATTTACACACAGCTCATGATGTTAAAGCTCGCAGGGGCAGACAGAACCTATGTTATTTCCATAAGAGGAGCTTCAGCAGTCTACGCTGACGCAACGCTCCTAAGACAGTTAAAGAGTCTTGGCGCGTCAGATGAACTTGACAGAGCGGCTTCAGAAAAGTGCTCATATATGCTGCTTGCGACACCAGGAGAGACCTGCGAGTTTGCCGGAGATGGCGAGGAACAGTACATTTCAACAAGCGACGGTGATCTGACCTACATTCCAGCAAGTGATATCTACAGAGTTCTTAATATAAATGGCGATACTGACAACAATTACCTTTATTCTGACGATCATGCCTATGCTGATGTACAGGTTATTATGATCGATGATGGTGAGATTGAGTCCCATCAGTATTACACTAGTGACCATTTTACTTATGAGCACGATGCTAACTAATCTATATCGGAGGAATTTATGCAGTTTGTTTCGATTAAGTTTTTAATGTTTCTTTTGCTGACCATATGCATATATTTTGTCGTTCCAAAAAAGGTCAGATTCGTAGTCCTTTTGTTGGCAAGCTGGGCGTTTTATTACTTGTTAAGTGACAAGTTCCTTTTACTTCTTTTGGCGGTAACTGTAATCACCTACCTTACCGGTATTTTCATAGACAAAGGCCATGGAAAAGCAGCACTCATCATCGGAATTACTTCCCTGATACTGATTCTTGGCTACTACAAATACACCGGCTTTATGTTTGAAACTGTAAGGAAGATTCAGGCTGTTCTTGGACTTGAGCAGATTGGGGCTATTGCTGCAATCGCGCTTCCTATAGGAATTTCCTTCTACATCTTCCAGGCAATAGGCTATATGGTTGATTGCTACAACAAAAAGATTCCTGTGGAAAAAAGCTTCTTCTATCTGGCTTTATTTGTTTCCTTCTTTCCACAGATCATGTCTGGACCTATCGAGCGTGCAGGCAATATGATCCCTCAGTTCAGACAGCCCAAGGACTTTTCCTATGACAGAATGAGAGACGGACTACTTTTGATGGTTTGGGGCTACTTTCAGAAGATCATCATTGCTGACAGAGTGGCTGTCATGGTAAATACAGTCTATTCCTCCTATACAAGCTATACCGGAACGATTCTTTTTTTGGCTACTGTTTTTTACACCATCGAGATTTACTGTGATTTTGCCGGCTATTCCAACATAGCTATCGGCTGTGCAAGGATTATGGGCATAGACATCATGAAAAACTTTGAACAGCCCTACCTTTCAGGCTCTATCGCAGAGTTCTGGAGAAGATGGCACATTTCCCTATCTTCCTGGCTCAGGGACTATCTCTACATTCCCCTTGGCGGAAACAGAAAGGGTTATGTCAGAAAGCTCGTTAACATCTGCATTGTTTTTGCAATCAGTGGACTTTGGCACGGAGCTGCCTGGACCTTTGTAATTTGGGGCCTTCTTCACGGATTCTTCCAGGTTGTTGGAAGCCTTCTTAAACCAGTAAGAGACAAGGTGGTAGCAACGCTTAGCCTTGATAGAGACAGCTTTTCTCACAGGCTTTTCAAAATCGTTGTTACATTTATGCTTGTAAACATCGGCTGGGTGTTCTTTAGAGCAACAACCTTCAGCTCCGCAGTATATGTGTTAAAAAATATGTGGAAGCCATCACTGTGGGTTTTCTTTGACGGATCTTTGTTTAAACTGGGACTTTCCGCCGCAGACGTAAGACTTGTGGGCCTTGCACTTATCCTTTTGACAGTGGTAGATATCCTTAATAAAAAAGGAATTGTTGTTAGAAATGAGATTATTCGCCAGAATATCTGGCTTCGCTGGGCAATTTACATTGCGGCAGTAATTTTTGTTGTCACCTTTGGTGTATGGGGCCCTGGCTACGACGCAGCTTCCTTTATATATTCAAGCTTCTGATAATACGTTCTGATATTAATGACTTGTAATTGATTTAAAGTAAATAAAATAATGTAAAATAGTTTGACTTGCATGAACAACACTCATATAATTGATGTTAGGTGATTATAAAACAATACTCAGAGGAGGACGTGGATATGCCAAGAGTTAATTTGTCAATTAGTCAGGAGTTATATGAGCAGATTGAGAAAGCAGCCAAGAAAGAGAATGTAACTGTTAACTACTATGTTTGCGATATGCTGGAAGAGAAGTTCGGAAAGAGAACTGTCTATGACTATACATCAGCCATCACCAACATGATCGCTGAGGCCAAGTCTATGGATAAGGATTTTGTTCTTTCAGATCTTCCAACCTTTGGATATGTGGGCGAAGTCCTCAAGGAGTACAAGATTAAGGAATCTCCTTCACAGGTAAGAGCACGCCTTGGCAAGATGTTCAACGAAGCAGTTAGAAAGGGCAACGCCAAGGGAATCGAGAGAGCAGTTACTGTTAGAAACGGCGTAGAAGAGCTTAAATTCTCATCAAGAGCTGCTGTTTATTGCAACAAAAACAGCAAGGCTAAAAAGAGCAGCAAGTAAGCGATAAAAATTCGCGGAATATAGTAAAAATAGCATGACAGCCGCCTTCAGACACGTTATAATGAATTAACCGTATATTTTTTGGGGTTAAACAAAATATAATGTAAAGGAGAAGGTGTATGAAAGGTTTTGCAATGCTCAAAATCGGCGAGGTGGGCTGGATTGAGAAAGAGCGCCCAGCTTGCGGACCAATGGATGCTATTTGTCGTCCTTTGGCTATCGCTATTTGTACTTCCGATGTTCACACAGTATGGGAAGGTGCTGTAGGTGATCGTCACAACATGATCCTCGGTCATGAGGGTTGTGCAGAAGTCGTTGAAGTTGGTAGTATGGTTAAAGATTTTAAGCCAGGGGACAAGGTTCTTGTACCTGCCATCACTCCTGATTGGAATTCCCTTGAGGCTCAGGCTGGATATTCTATGCATTCCGGCGGAATGCTTGCTGGCTGGAAGTTCTCCAATTTCAAGGATGGTCTTGATTCAGAGTTTTTCCATGTTAATGATGCAGATGGTAACCTTGCACACATGCCTGAGGGTATGTCACTTGAGGATGCCTGCATGCTTTCAGATATGGTACCTACCGGATTCCATGGCGTAGAGCTGGCTGATATTCAGTTTGGTGACACTGTTCTTGTAATCGGTATCGGACCTGTTGGTCTTATGAGTGTTGCGGGAGCCCATATGCGTGGCGCATCTCGTATCATTGCAGTTGGTACTCGCCCTAAGTGCGTAGAGGCAGCCAAGTTCTACGGCGCAGATGAGTTCATAAGCTACAAGAACGGCACTATTGAAGATCAGGTTCTTGCAATGACAGATGGCAAGGGCGTTGACAGAGTAGTCGTTGCCGGTGGCGGTGTTCAGACCTTTGAATCAGCTGTTAAGGCTCTCAAGCCAGGCGGTAAGATTGGTAACGTCAACTACCTTGGAAGCGGCGATTTCATCACAATTCCAAGAGTAGAGTGGGGCGTTGGTATGGGTCACAAGCAGCTTCAGGGCGGCCTTATGCCAGGCGGAAGACTTCGTATGGAAAAGCTTGGCGCACTTGTTGCTTCAGGCAAGCTCGATGTCAGCAAGCTTTCAACACATGTTTTCCACGGCTGGGAGCATATTCCGGAAGCTTTGCAGCTTATGAAGGATAAGCCTGCAGAACTTATCAAACCTGTTGTCATCTTAGATAATCAGCCATAATAAAAATACGGAGGCGGTCATTTGACCGCCTCTTACTTAATATAATCATTAATCTGACTGGAGCTACTTATGCAGATTTTACTAATATCCGGTTTTCTTGGTGCAGGTAAAACTACTTTTATAAAGGAACTGATAAAAAGAACCGATAAACGTCCGGTGATAATGGAAAATGAATATGGGGCCAACAACCTGGATTCTCTGGAGCTTAAAAATAGTGCAGAAAAAAGCTCAGATATAAAGGTGCTGGAATTCATGGAGGGGTGCGTCTGCTGCACCATGAAGGACAGCTTTGTAAACTCTGTCCTTGCTATTTTTTCATCCCTTTCACCTGACTATCTTATTATAGAACCAACAGGCGTAGGTAAATTAAGCAGTATCATTGAGAACCTGAAACCCATCCTGAATACAGCAATTACGCTCCTTGAGCCCATCGTGGTTTTATCACCACAGACTTTTGCTGATAATATGAAGAAATGGGGAGAGCTTTATACAGACCAGATTGCAAACGCCGGGCGGGTTGTTTTTTCAAAGTGCGAAAACGCTGATTCCTCAGAAATAATGAAGGTTTCAGATAATATAAAGAAGATAAATCCAAATGCAAAGATCTTGCTCCAGCACTACCTTAAGATGGATGAAGAATGGTGGGAGAGTTTGTGGGATGTTCCTGGAAACGCCGCTAATGACACATATTCTAAAATAGATAAAACCAGCCAGCCCAAGGAAGAAGTCTTTTCACAGGTAAGTATAGGAAAGGCAGGTCTTCACAATCCTATGCAGCTGATCCAGCTCCTTGAGGACTGTCTCCGCGGAGAATTTGGAATAGTAGCAAGAGCCAAGGGAACCCTGTGGGTAGGAGAAGAAATCCTTAGATTTGACCTGGCAGACAGGATGTATGCCATCGAGACTTCTCCTGACGACAAATGCCAGTGCGTCTTTATCGGCAAAAACCTTGATGAGAAGCGCCTTCGGGTAAGGCTTCTTAGCGGATCCAGAAATGCGTTGTGCAAAATAGCTAATAATTAATTGTATTTTTGTATAACCTCTGACAGAATTTATGAAATAATTATTAAATTTAAATAAATATTGCATTAATCGAAATACTAAACTATAATGCACTACAGTTTGAATAATCGGCAAAGCAAATGAAAGTTTGTGACGCAAAGCTATAGGGACTTTAACATGTCAGCCAGTTGCAGTTTTACACAGTAAGACTTTTTTGGCACGGGACATGACCCCGTGCTTTTTTGTGTAGAGCACTTAACGAGGTAATTCCGAGTTTAGTGAAGATGTAGTGTTTGTGAGAGAGAGGAATACAAAAATGAAAAGAAAGAACAGAAACATGGTACGTACAATTATCCTTATTGCAACCTTCCTTGCATGTGTTATGTGCAGTTGCGTAGGATATATTGGTTTTCGCCACATTCAGGAAGCATATTATACTTCTTTTGCAGAGGGACTTCATGCAGCAGCAGTTCTCTTAGATGACGAGTTTTCTAATGAGTTTGCTGGTGACTGGTCTTTATCAGAGGATGGACAGCTTATGAAGGGTGAGACAGCTGTTCATGACATTTATCAGGCGCAGCTCGATTCACTTCACAACAAGACAGGCATGCACTACACACTCTTTTACGGAGATACACGTATGGTTACATCTCTTACAGATGCAACAACCGGTAAAAGAATGGAAGGCACAAAGGCTTCAGATGTAGTTATTAGCGAAGTTCTCAGACAGGGTAAGGAATATCTTGCTACTAATTTTGAAATCGCAGGCGAGAAGTGGTACGCATACTACCTTCCACTTACAAATTCAGATGGATCAGTAGTTGGTATGGTATTTGCAGGACGTGACACTTCTATCGTAGTAGGAAACATGAAGACAGCAGCTCGTGCGCTTCTTTTCACATTTATTGGATTCTTCTTCTTTAACTGGGGAGTAGCACGTGTCATCATTTCAAGATCTTCAAGATCAATCCGCGATATCATCGGTGGTCTTCAGAGTCTTGAGGATGGTGAGCTTTCATTCTATATTGATGATCGTACTTTCAACCGTAAGGATGAGCTTGGAGTTATCGCAGCAAGCTCAGCTCAGGTTCGTGACAAGCTTCAGGACGTTATCAGTGCAACCAAGAAGCTTTCAGATGATGTTACAAAGTCAGGTATTACACTTGCAAGCTCAGCAGAGTCTGCTTCACGTGTAGCAGAGCAGGTGACCTGCGCAGTTGAGGATATCAGCCGCGGTGCTGCTTCTCAGGCTGAGAACATGGAGAACTCAGTAAATAACACTAACGAGATGGGCGACAGCATTGACGATATCACAGGCAAGATCGAAGAACTTTCAAATGCTGCAAACGAGATGCTTACAGGCGCACAGCGCACAGTTGATACACTTGGAAACCTTATGGACAAGAACGTTGATGTTATGTCTTCTATGAAGGATATCAACGAGCAGATCCGTATGACTAATGATTCAGTAAAAGAGATTGCTGAGGCATCTAATGTTATCACAGCAATCGCAGAGCAGACACACCTTCTTTCTCTTAACGCTACAATCGAGGCTGCAAGAGCAGGTGAGTACGGAAAAGGATTTACAGTTGTTGCTTCAGAGATCGGCAATCTTTCACAGCGGTCTAAGGAGTCAGCAGTTGCAATCAAGAAGATTGTTGAGACTCTTGTTAGCGAATCTCAGAAGAACGTTGAGATCATCGAGCAGCTTGGCCAGAGCATGAAGGAGCAGAACAGCCAGCTTACTACAACAAAGGCTGATATGGACGCTGTTGTTGAGAATGTAAACAATGTTGATAATTCTACAAAGCTTATTGCAGAAAAGATCCACATGCTCAACGACCTTAAGGCAAGCTTTACAGATATTATCTCTGAGCTTTCTGCAATTTCTCAGCAGAATGCAGCATCTTCAGAGGAGACAAATGCTTCTATGGAAGAGCTTAATTCAACCTTTGCTCTTATCAGCAATGCTGCTAACGACCTTCGTGATATGGCAGAAACACTTAACGAAAAGATGGCTTACTTCACAATCGAGGAAGCTACAGCATAAAAAACAAAAATTAAGAGGTGGCGATTATCGTCACCTCTTATTTTTATCAATAAATTCAAGTATTACCACCGCTGCAATAACATGTGACCTTAAGGGTGGAAGATGTGGGAATTTTATCGAAATTTTATTAAAAGTCAAAATATTACAAGTTATTACAAATATTTGTAATATTTTGTTGACTAACCATAAATATACGAATTATGATATATGTATGTCGCAAAAAACTAATGGGAGGTGCTTGAGATGCACAAATTTAAAGGCATTAAGAGGGTATTAGCAGTATCAATGGCCTTGCTTGTAATTGTTACGGCATTGCCGGCAAGAACAGTTGAGGCTGCAGGCGGAACTGACAGAACCGCTACGCAGGTAGTCAAGGATATGACAGTAGGTTGGAACATTGGTAACAGCTTGGATTCATTTGCACAGGCTTATCAGTATCCATGCACTACTTCCATGGAGACTTATTGGGGAAATCCTGCAACAACAAAGGAACTTATCGATGAAGTAGCTAAGGCTGGCTTCAACACAATTCGTGTACCTGTATCATGGGGGCAGTACACAACAGGTTCCGACTATCAGATTCCTGATTTCTTCATGAAGAGAGTTAAAGAAGTTGTTGATTACGCTATCACAAACGATATGTACGTAATCCTTAACTCACATCATGATATCAACGATCAGAAGTGCTTCTATGTTCCTAACAACGCAAACAAGAGCCGTTCAGAGGCTTATTTCAAGTCTATCTGGTCTCAGATTGCTAAAGAGTTCAAGGACTATGATTATCACCTTGTATTCGAAACAATGAATGAACCTAGACTTGTTGGCCACAGCGAAGAGTGGTGGTTCCCAAGAAATAACCCAAGTAACGACATCAAAGAAGCTGTAGCATGCATTAACGATTACAATCAGGTTGCACTTGATGCCATCAGAGCGACAGGTGGATACAATGCAACAAGATGTGTCATGGTTCCTGGTTATGATGCTTCTATCGAAGGCTGCATGACAGACACATTCAAGATGCCTACAGATTCAGCAACGGGCAGACTGATCCTTTCAGTTCATGCTTACATTCCTTACTATTTCGCACTTGCAAGCGACACATATGTTACAAAGTTCGATGACAACCTTAAGTATGACATCGACAATTTCTTCAATGATCTCAATTCCAAGTTCCTTACAAAGAACGTTCCTGTAGTTGTAGGCGAGACAAGTGCTACAAACAGAAACAACACAGCAGAGCGTGTAAAGTGGGCTGATTATTATTGGGGAACAGCTTCAAAGTACAGCAATGTTGCTATGGTTCTTTGGGATAACAACATCTACCAGAACAATTCTGCAGGTTCAGACGGCGAGTGCCACATGTACATCGACAGAAATTCACTTCAGTGGAAAGACCCTGAGATCATCAGCGCTATCATGAAGCATGTTGATGGAACACCTGCTACTATCAATGGTTCACAGGTTCCTACACCTACTCCAGACCCTGTTGTAGAGCCGGATCCAGAACCAATCGTTGATCCAGAGCCAATTGTAGAGCCAGATCCAGAGCCTATCGTAGAGCCAGACCCAACTCCTGTAACAGGCGGACCAAGCGTTGAATACACAATCAACAACTGGGGTTCAGGCTACCAGGTACTTATCAAGGTAAAGAATGAGACCACTTCAACCATCAACGGATGGACAGTTAAGGTTAAGAAGAGCGACGTTAGAATCGACTCCAGCTGGTGTGTAAACATCGCTGAAGAGGGTGGCTACTATGTAATCACTCCTATGAGCTGGAACTCAACTCTTTATCCAGGAAACTCAGTAGAGTTTGGTATCCAGGGCTCAGGCTCAATCGGATCCACTGTTGACGTAACAGTCAGATAAACTCTAGGAAACTAAATTTTCATACAAATATAAACAATTATGCGGTGTAAGTTGTGACGAAAAATGTAACAGCTTACATCGCATATTTTATGCCATTTTTGAAAAATAGTAAAAAAATAATTAAAAAAATATTAAAAAATGTTTACAAGCTCAAACGTTTAAGTTATTATAATATATAAGTTGACTAATAATAACGACGCCAATACTCTAATTGTCAAACAATACAGACAAATCTGTTTATAATATATAGTTTTATATAATATTTTCGAACAAATAATTTTCACAATATATTACAGGTTTTGTAATAAATTAATGATATCAAGCGCGCAGGTATCATTTGTTTATATAACAAAAGCAAAAAAGCAAATGTATAAGGAGGGTTATGTCGATATGCATAAAGTTACTAAGACTTTTTGCAAAAAGGCATTAGTGTGGGCACTGTCAGCAGTACTTGTTGGAACAAGCTTTGGCTTTCCATCAATGAAAGTAAATGCAGCTGGCAATTACAACTATGGTGATGCGCTTGCAAAATCGTTATTATTCTATCAGCTTCAGGAATCTGGAAAGCTTTCAGAGGAAACCTTATCCAGAACTAACTGGAGAGCAGATTCAGGTCTCAATGATGGTAAGGACAACGGCCTTGATCTTACAGGTGGTTGGTACGATGCCGGAGATAACGTAAAGTTCAATCTTCCAATGGCATACTCATCAATGATACTTGGTTGGTCATACCTTAACAATCCACAGGCTTATTCAAAGTCAGGCCAGACAAAGTGGATTCTCCACGATATCAAGTGGGCAAATGACTATTTCGTAAAATGTAATCCTGATTCAAGAACCTATTATTATCAGGTAGGTGACGGCGGTAAGGATCACGGCTTCTGGGGAGCTCCAGAGCTCGTTGAATATAAGATGGACAGACCATCATACAAGGTAGATGACACATCTGCTGGTGGTGGTTCTTGCGTTACTGGTGAGGCTGCTGCTTCTCTTGCAGTTGCATCACTTGTATTAAAGGATACAGATCCTTCAAGAAGTGCTTCTTATCTTGCACATGCAAAGACTCTTTTCGGAATGGCTGACAGAGCAAAATCTGATGCTGGATACACAGCAGCTAGCGGATTCTACACATCTTACAGCGGATTCTATGATGAGCTTGCACTTGCAGCTTGCTGGTTATACAAGGCAACTGGCGACAAGACATACATCACAAAGGCTGAGCAGTATGCTGAGAACTTTGGTGCAGAGTTCCAGGGCGGCACAGAGATGGCTTACTCTTGGACAATGTCTTGGGATGACACTCACATGGGTGCATGCCTCCTTCTTGCAGAACTTACCGGCAAAGAGAAATACTACACAGCTATCGAAAACAGTATCGACTGCTGGAACGGCAAGCTTGCGGGTTCAAATCCTATAACAATTTCTCCTGGCGGACTTTCATTCCTCAGCCAGTGGGGCAGCGTTCGTTATGCTAACAACCAGGCTTTCATAGATGCAATCTATGTTGGACTTGAGAAGGCAGACAGACAGCACATTGCTGACGCTAACTCTTACATCGAGAGAACAGTTAACTATACACTTGGTAGCAACGGCCAGAACTTCATGGTTGGCTACAATTCACAGTCACCAAAGAATCCTCACCACAGAGCAGCTCATGGTTGCTGGTCTAATAACCTCAACGCTGAGCCTGCTACATCAAGACATACTCTTGTTGGTGCAGTTGTAGGTGGACCAAGCAGTGCTAACGACAGCTACAAGGATGATCGTAGCGACTATATCGCAAACGAAGTAGCTTGTGACTACAACGCTGGATTTACAGGCGCTTGCGCATATCTCTATGAGAAGAAGGGCTTCGGCTCAGTTACAACTCCTACAGCTATCGAGCAGACTGATGGAGCAGAGTTCGTTCTTAAGGCTGGCATCAATGCACAGGATAAGAACAACAAGATCAACTTTGTTGAGATCAAGGCCGTTATCGAGAACCACACAGCATGGCCTGCAAGAATGACTGACAACTTAACACTTCGTCTGTTCTTTGACCTTAGCGATGTTATCGCACAGGGCAACAAGGCTTCAGACATGACAGTTTCTACAACATACATGCAGCACAAGGTTAAGATTTCTGAGTTCAAAGCTACTGACAAGGCTGGTATCTACTATGTAGACGTTGACCTTGCAGGCGCACAGATCTATCCAGGTGGACAGAGCGAGTGCAAGTGCGAGCTTCAGCTTAGATTCACAGCTCCTGGTAAGTGGGATTATTCTAAGAGTCCTTGCGTAGCAGGTCTTGGCGGAACAAGCAACAACCAGATGTCTGTTCCAAGCGGAATGCAGCTCTTTGAGGGATCAACACTTGTTCTTGGAGAAGGCTATGTAGCTCCAGATCCAGTTGTAATCGTTGAGCCAGAACCAGAGCCAGAACCAGAGCCACAGCCAGAGCCTGAGCCAGAACCAGAACCACAGCCAGAGCCAGAGCCTGAGCCAGAACCTGAGCCAGAACCTGAGCCAGAGCCAATTGTAATCGTAGATCCAGATCCAGAGCCTGTTGCTGATGGCGTTGTAGCTGAGTACACACTCAATAACTGGGGATCAGGTTACCAGGTACTCATCAAGGTTAAGAATAACGGCAAGACAAGAATCAATTCCTGGAAGCTTAAGGTTAGCAAGAAGGACGTAGGCATCGATTCAAGCTGGTGCGTAAATGTTGATGAGGATGCTAATTACTACATCATCACTCCAATGTCCTGGAATGCTCAGCTTGAGCCAGGCGGATCAACTGAGTTCGGCGTTCAGGGTTCAAGCCACCTTGGAAGCACAGTTGAGATCATTGCAGAAGGCAAATAATTAACCTGCAAGAAACTATATATGATTGCGAAGCCCGCACTTGTTGCGGGCTTCGTTAAACAAGGGGAAAGAAATGAATCGTTTTTGCAAAAAAGCTTTAATTGGAACTTTATCCGCAGTTCTTGTTTTAAGCGGAACAAATTATGCTTCTGTTGGAGCATATGCAGCTACTTCTTCTGTAGCTACAGGTTTAACAACTGAATATACAATAAATAACTGGGGCTCAGGCTACCAGGTACTTATAAAGGTAAAGAATGAAACCGGGAAAAGAGCAGAAACATGGGCTCTTAAGGTTAACAAAAATGACGTAGGAATCGATTCCAGCTGGAATGTAAATATTAAAGAGAACGGCAGCTATTATGTGATCACACCTATGGAGTGGAACTCTGTTATCGAAGCAGGAAATGCTGTAGAATTCGGTGTTCAGGGATCTACCCATGTTGGAAATAAGGTAGAGATTCTGGTAGATGGTGAGCTTTCTGGTGAAATCACACCTGATCCAGACCCTGTTGTAATTGTTGAGCCAGATCCAGAGCCAACACCAGAGCCACAGCCAGAACCTGAGCCAGACCCAGAGCCAACTCCAACACCTACTCCTGACCCAACACCAACTCCAGATCCTGAGCCATACCAGACAGATGCAGTAACCGGAGATGACTGGCTTCACACAAAGGGCGGCAGAATCTACGACAAGTACAATCACGAAGTATATTTGACCGGAGCTAACTGGTTTGGTTTCAACTGCTCAGAGAGAGTATTCCATGGACTTTGGAGTGCTAACATGAAGACAACTGTAGAGAGCATGGCAGATCACGGTATCAACCTTGTTCGTGTACCTATTTCTACAGAACTTCTCTTCGAGTGGAAGTCAGGCAAGAACGTTAAGGTTAACGTTAATACCTATGCAAATCCTGAGCTTAAGAGAGCAGATGGCTCCGACATGGGCTCAAGAGAAATATTTGATGTTTTCCTTGCTCTTTGCAAAGAGAACGGTATCAAGGTTATGATGGACTGCCACAGTGCAGACGCTAACAACTCAGGCCACAACTACAACGTATGGTACGGCCCTAAGGGCTTTACAACACAGGATTGGATTGATGGCTGGACATGGTTTGTAAAAGAGTATAAGAACGATGATACAATCATCGCTTGCGACCTTAAGAACGAGCCTCACGGCAAATTCTCACAGGCTGAAGCAGTTTCTGCCAAATGGGATGATTCCAAGGACGAGAACAACTGGCGCTATGCAGCAAGCCGCTGCGGTAAGGCAATCCTTGATGTTAACCCTAACCTCCTTATCATGGTAGAGGGTATCGAGGAGACACCAAGACCAGGCTATGACTACAACTCAGGCACACAGGATCCTAACGCAACAGAAGATCAGCTCAAGTACTACGGCGACTGGTGGGGCGGAAACCTTCGTCTTGCTGGTGAGCTTCCTATAGACCTTGGCAGATATCAGAGCCAGCTCGTATATTCACCTCACGACTACGGCCCACTTGTATATGAGCAGTCCTGGTTCAAGAAAGACTTTACAGAACAGACACTTCTTGATGACGTATGGTATGACAACTGGTTCTACC
>JAEEGL010168542.1_pt1 | contig 16174 bp, 12 predicted proteins | sample 9134231 | NCBI WGS metagenome assembly JAEEGL01 (sample SAMN16246548, study PRJNA631951) | gut metagenome | biome: gut microbiome; feature: rumen; material: fiber-attached | host: Bos | place: Iran: Karaj | collected 2018-10
ATTTGCTAGCTACTTTAATGGTAAATGGTATTTCTATGATGACGAAGACAAAGAAAACTTATTGGGTTATTATGAATGTTCTAATCAAAATGAAGTAAATAGTACTAAGGATGGATATAAAACATGTAAGGTGGCTAAGGACACTATATGTGATGATAATGATAGTACTAGTGCAGCAGAAAAAAATAGAAGTTCCGTAATTCCTATTATTAATAAACAATATGTGTTTATGAGTGATGGCAATAATAATGTTGCATTATTTGATTTAAAAAACAAACAAACATTAGGAACATATCAAACAGTTAATACTTATAGTGCACCTGGGGATGATATTACTCATTATTCTGGAAAAGTAAATATTACTGTATTTAATAAAAAAGGTAAATATGGTGTAATTGCTATAGATGGATCAAATGTAAGTAAAAAGGTGGCAATTGATTATAATAAATTAGAAAAATTGGGTTCATACTATATAGGACTTAATACTAACAGTAAATGGGTATTAATAGACAATTCGTCTAATCCAACAGAATTCAATGGTAAGATTGAAGGATTTACAAGTAATTTGAAATATTACAAAATACTAATTAATAAACAATACTTTGTATTTGATGATAAAGCTCAACAAGTAGCAAATGTTGGTTATGCTTATGTCGATATATACGATAATTTCTATGCTGGTGTTGATAGCGGAAGAAATGTTGTTGTATATGATTATGAAGGTAATGCAATAACTCAACCTGTTAAAGTTGGTAATTATCCTTTTACTGGAAGTACTCCAGCATTTAAGATAAGATATAATGGTTCATATTATGCATCAATTTATAATGGATCTTCTTATGTAGATAAAAAGCTTGAATTAGTTCCAAAAGAGGAACCAAAGCAACCAGAGCAACCTGAACAAACAGAACAATAAAAAACATTTAAGAACTACTTAAATGTTTTTTTATTTGTTTCCTTCAATATAATATGCATAATATTCATCGAAAGTAATGTTTTCTTTAAATATTTTTTCGGCAACATCTTTGCCAACATATCTGAAATGCCAACTTTCAGTATTATAACCAGTAATGCTTTCTTTTCCTTCGGGATATCTTAAGATAAAGCCATATTTATAACAATTCTTTTTTAACCAATCATATTCTTTGGATTTTTTAAAGGAATCAATATATGGATTTTCTAAAGATGTAATATCAATTGCTAATCCTGTTTGATGTTCTGAATATCCAGGTCTAGCTGCATATGAATCAGCATATTCTAAGCTTACCGCTTTGAATCCATTATATATATTTTCTTGGTCTGCATAAGATCTATATGATGAATTTACCATTAAGCGAACTCCTAATTCGGTATTTATATCATTTCGCATATTTTCAAAATTTTCGATTACTATTTTAGCAGCACTTTGACCACTATATGCATATTGTAAACTAACACTTTCTAAATCGTCTCTTTTAAAGTCTTTTTTTAAATGATATGTTTTATTAACTATCATCAAATAATTATCTTTGATGTTTGTATCTTGAGGATGCATGTACCATCCGTCTTCAGCATGTACATTTACTATTGCTATAATGTTTTCTAATGAAGTATTATTTTCGTCATTGATTAGATATTCATAATACTTATCAAAGTTTTTGGATAAGAAATACTTTTGAGTGATTATTTGATAATAGTTTTTATTGTATTCATTTTCTTTTAGTATTTTTTCCAAAGTTTCATCCGGTAGAGTAGAAACTATTTTTTTAGTTTCATTCATCGGATAACCAATTTGATTTATTTTATATTCATAGGTTTGTCGATATAGATAATCTTGATATAATTTGTGTCCTTCTACAACGCCATAAACCGTTAGTAGGAGGATGACAGCAAGATATACAAGAAATCTTTTAAAACCAGTTTTTAGTCTTTTTTTATGCTTTTTTCTTTTTGCCATTTTCATCATATCTTTCACATATAAATTATATCAAATCTGAAAAAAAAGAGAAGAGAAAAATATTATCACTCCCTATTGACAATTGCTAATAAAATGATATAATTTATTTAGCACTAAAAAACTTCGAGTGCTAATGAAGGTGACGATATGGACGAAAGAAAAAAGAACTTGTTGCGAGAAATTGTTGAGTCTTATATCAAGAATGTTAAACCAGTAGGTAGTCAGGCGTTGTGTAAGAAGTTTAAATTATCTTCTGCTACAATTAGAAATGAAATGGCTGCTTTGGAAAGAATGGGATATTTAGAGAAGAATCATGTTTCTTCTGGTAGAATCCCTAGTGAAGCTGGTTATAAGTATTATGTAGATCATCTTATGAAGCCAAAAGAATTAAATGGTGAAGAGATGTTGCAATTACAAACAATTTTTCACAATCAACAATTACAAGTTAGTGATGCTGTTGCCAAATGTATGGAAATAATAGCAGATCTAACCAATTATACTAGTGTTGTATTAGGTAAGAGCAGTTCAGAGAATACTTTACAGCAAGTAAATTTAATACCGCTAGATAATAATCAAGTTATTGCCTTGGTTTGTACTAACAAAGGTATCGTAGAAAACAAAAAATTCAATGTTCCTGATAATATTTTTATGGATGAATTGGTTAAAACTTGTGAGTTAATTAACAAGATGTTAGTTGGAACACCAATTGATGAAGTAAGTAAAAGATTGGAATTTGATATCAAACCTATTATTAGTAAAACTATTAAACAATATGAAGCTGTTTATGAAATCTTTTATGATGCATTTAATGATTTTTCTAAACATAGCTCAAATGTTTTCTTCAGTGGAAAAAACAATATATTAAAACAACCAGAATACAATAATATTGATGAAGTTAAAAGAATAGTTAATAAGTTTGAAGATGAATCTTTAGTTAGAAAAATCGAAGAAACTGGCGATGGGATTAATGTCTATATTGGCGATGAATCTCAATTTGATCCAAATGTTACCGTAATTAAAACTAAATATAACTTAAATGGGGAAGAAGGAACTATTGCAATCGTCGGTCCTAAACGTATGGAATATGATAGAGTAATTGGTTTACTTGAGTATTTAAGTAATGAATTAAATGAGAAATAAAATCTGTGTGAATAATTTTTGATTTACTATAGATTAACGATATATGAGAGAGAGTTGAATCATGAAAGAAGAAACAAAAGAAGTTAAAGAAGAGGTTAAAAAGACAGAAGAAAAAACTGTTAAAGAAGAACCTAAAAAAGAAGAAAAAGAAAAGAAGGGTATCTTTAAAAAAATTGAAGATGCTGAAAAGAAGAAATTACAACAAGAAAATGCTGAATTAAAAGACAAATATTTACGTGTTAGTGCAGAAATGCAAAACATGCGTAAAAGAATGGAAGAAGAAAAAGCAAATCTATTAAAATACGAAGGAGAAGATTTGATAAAGAGTCTACTTCCAATAATTGATAACTTTGAAAGAGCAATTCAAATGGATGATACTGATTTAGAAGATCAAGTTAGTAAATTCTTGAGTGGATTTAAAATGATATATGGAAATTTGAATAGTACTTTACAAGGTTATGAAATAATTGCTATGGATGTTTTAAATCAACCTTTTGATCCTAATACTATGGAAGCTGTATTAGTTGAAGAAGTAGAAGGATGTGAACCTAATATCGTTATTGATGTAATGCAAAAAGGATATATGTATAAAGGAAAAGTTATTAGACATGCTATGGTAAAGGTAAGTAAATAAGAAAGAGGTAAAAGAGAATGGGAAAAGTTATAGGTATAGATTTAGGTACAACAAACTCATGTGTTGCTGTACTAGAAGGTGGAGAACCAACTGTCATTACTAATCCTGAAGGGAATAGAACAACTCCATCAGTAGTTGCTTTTAAAGGTGACGAAGAATTAGTTGGTGAAACTGCAAAAAGACAAGCAGTTACAAATGTAGATAATACTGTTGCAAGTATTAAAAGAAAAATGGGTACTAAAGAAAAAGTATCTGCAAATGGTAGAAAATATACTCCAGAAGAAATTTCAGCTAAGATTTTAATGAAACTTAAAAAAGATGCTGAAGCATATCTTGGCGAAGATGTTAAAGAAGCAGTTATTACTGTTCCAGCATACTTTAATGATGCTCAAAGACAAGCAACTAAAAATGCTGGTAAGATTGCTGGTTTAGATGTTAAACGTATTATAAATGAACCAACAGCTGCAGCTTTAGCTTATGGTATTGATAAACAAGAAAATGCTCATACAGTTTTGGTATATGATTTAGGTGGAGGAACATTCGATGTTTCTATCCTAGATTTAGGTGATGGTGTATTTGAAGTTAAATCTACTAGTGGTAATAACAAACTAGGTGGAGATGATTTCGATCAAAGAATTATGGATTATTTAGTATCTGAATTCAAAAAAGAAAATGGTGTTGACTTATCTAAAGATAAAATGGCAATGCAACGTATTAAAGATGCAGCAGAAAAGGCAAAAAAAGATTTATCTGGTATGACAAGTACACAAATTAATATTCCATTTATTACACAAAATGATGATGGACCATTACATTTAGATGTAACTTTAACAAGAGCTAAATTTGAAGAATTGAATATGGATTTATTCGAAAGTACTCTAGAACCAGTTAAAAAAGCATTAAAAGATGCTAAATTGACTGCTAAAGATATAGATAAAGTATTATTAGTAGGTGGTTCTACTAGAATACCTTATATTCAAGAATTAGTTAAAAAAGAATTAGGACAAGAACCAAGCAAAGGAATTAATCCAGATGAATGTGTTGCAATTGGTGCAGCTATTCAAGGTGGTGTTTTAACTGGTGAAGTTAATGATTTGATTTTACTTGATGTTACACCATTATCACTTGGTATTGAAACACTTGGAAATGTAATGACAGTATTGATTCCTAGAAATACAACAATTCCAGCAAGTAAATCACAAGTATTTAGTACAGCTGCTGATAATCAACCAGCTGTAGACATTCACATCTTACAAGGTGAAAGACCAATGGTTCAAGATAATAAGACTTTAGGACACTTCCAATTGACTGGTATTCCACCAGCACCAAGAGGAATTCCACAAATTGAAGTTAAATTTGATATCGATGCCAATGGTATTGTTAATGTTAGTGCTAAAGATTTAGGTACTGGAAAAGAACAAAGTATTACTATTACATCAAATACAAACTTAACTGATGAAGAAATCGATAAGATGATGAAAGAAGCAGAACAAAACAAAGAAGCAGATGAGAAACGTAAAGAAGAAGCTGATGTTAGAAACGATGCTGATGGATTAGTATTCCAAACTGAAAAAGCATTAAAAGATTTAGGAGATAAAGTTGATTCTAAAGATAAAGAAGAAGCTGAAGAATTAATGGAAGATCTTAAAAAAGCATTAGAAGGCGACGATATTGAAGAAATAAAAGAAAAGAAAGAAAAACTTCAAGAAAAAGCTATGGCTTTAGCTACTAAAGTTTATGAAGAAGCTTCTAAAGAACGTCAAGAAAATGAAGGATCTGATGATAATTCAGATAAGAAAGATGACGATGTTCAAGAAGCTAATTACGAAGAAAAATAATTTGTTTGTTAAAAGTTCTAGGTGACTAGAACTTTTAACTGATATGAAAGGATTATATATGCAAAAGTATAAATCAAGAAAAGATGTTCCAGAAAAATATAAATGGGATTTAACTCCTTTCTTTCAGAATGAAAAAGAATATAATGATGCTTTTAATAAAGTGGCAGATGATATTAAGGAACTAAAAGAGTATAATGGATGTACTAAAGATGCTAATAAACTATTAGAATTTTTAGAAAAAGATATAAAGGCAAGTTCTATATTAGAAGATCTTTATGCTTATGCTTACTTAACTAATGATGAAGTATTAGGTATATCTAAAAATATGGATAGAAGAGCTAAAGTTGAAGATTTAATGAACAATTACTTTGTTAGTGTTAGTTTCTTTAGTCCTGAGCTTTTAAAACTAAGTAAAGAGGAGTATAAAAAATTATTTACTAATGAAAACCTAAAAAAATTTAAAGTATCATTAGATAGAATTTATCGTAATAAAGATCATATATTAGATGAAGATAAAGAAAACATTATTACAGAATTAGATAATGCAATGAATCATTTCAGTGAAATGTCTTCAACAATGCTTAATAGTGAACATGATTATGGTGAAGTAGAAATAGATGGTGAAGTTGAAGTAATAGCTCCTACTAACTATAGACGATTGATGAAAAACAAAAATCGTGAATTAAGAAAAGAAGTTAGAGAGAAGTATAATAAGACATTAGCAAGATATGGAGTTAGTTCAGCGCAATTCTTAAACGGATATGTTAAAGCTAATATTACTAATTCTAAATTACATAATTTTGATAGTGCTTGGGATAGTAAATTATTTGGTTTAAATATGCCAAACGAAGTATTTGAAACATTACGTAAGACGGTTGAGGAAAATATTCCTATTTATAAAAAATATTATAAATTATATAAAGATGTGTTAAAACTAGATGATTTATATCAATATGATTTAAATATGGATTTAGCACAAAGTGATAAAGAATATAGTGTTGAAGATGCTCAAAAATTAATACTGGAGGCAATTAAACCGCTCGGAGAAGATTATCAAAAGCATTTTAGAAAAATATTTGATAATAGATATGTAGATTATGCTCAATATCCTGGTAAAAGAAGTGGTGGATATTCTTTAGCGACAATTAATCAGGATTCGAGAATACTTATGAGTTATAATTTTGATTTAGCTAGTGTATCTACATTGGCGCATGAAGGTGGTCATAATGTTCATCATCAATTAGTAGCATTAAATAATGAAGAACAGTATCGCAATGTACCAAATATAGTTGCAGAAGTGGCATCTCTTACAAATGAGTGTCTTCTATCTAGTTATTTAGCAGAATACGGTGAAGATAAAGAGGAAAAATTATCTGGTATAGCTAATATATTAACTGTTATTGATGGTAATTTGTTTGATTGTGTAAGAGAAGCTAAGATGGAAGAAGATTTTTATAATTATGCATTAGAAGGTAATGCAATTACCAAGGATTATATGAATGAATTAACATTAAATAGTTTGAAAAAGTATCATGGTGATATTGTAAAACTAGATGAATATTCTGGTAATTCATGGATTAGAAGAAGTCATTATTTTATGAATTATTATTTATATAGTTATTCTATTTGCATAAGTGTTGCATCATTTGTTGCATCAGAAATATTGTCTGGTAATAAAGATATGTTAGATAAATATATGAAATTCTTAGCAACAGGTGGCGATAAATGGCCAACAGAGGCATTTGCTATATTAGGTGTAGATTTAACTAAAAAAGATGTGTATCAAAAAGCAATCAATTATTTTGATAGTTTAATTAATAAATTTAGAAAGGTATATGAGGGTGATGAATAATGGCATCTAGTAAGAGTTATTATGAAATATTGGGTGTTGAAAAAACTGCATCTGATGATGAAATTAAAAGTGCATTTAGAAAATTAGCTAAAAAATATCACCCAGATATCAATAAAGAACCAGGAGCCGAAGCTAAGTTTAAAGAAATTGGCGAAGCTTATGCAGTATTAGGTGATCCAGAGAAACGTAAACAATATGATCAATTTGGTCACGAAGCATTTACACAAGGAGCAGGTCAAGGTGGTTTTGGTGGCTTTGGCGGTTTTGGTGGATTCAATGCTGAAGATATTGATCTTTCTTCAATTTTTGACGATTTATTTGGTGGTTCAATGTTTGGTGGAGCTTCTCGTAGAAGCAGAACTAATCGTCCAACAAAAGGTAGAGATTCACTAGTTAAAGTAAATCTAACGTTTGAAGAGGCGGTATTTGGTTGTAAAAAAACTATCAAAATTGATTTAGATGATGAATGTGACTCTTGTGACGGAAAAGGTGGCAAGGGAGAGAAAACTTGTTCTACTTGTGGTGGAACAGGTCGAGTAGTATCACAACAAAGATCGTTATTTGGAATTTTTCAAAGCGAAACAACTTGTCCAGATTGTAATGGAAAAGGTAAAACATATAAAGAAACATGTACTGAATGTCGAGGAACTGGACATGTTGTAAAGAAAAAAGAAATTGAAATTACAGTTCCTGAAGGTGTTGATACAGGACATCAATTACGTATCACTGGAAAAGGAGCAGCTGGATATAATGGTGGCCCAAATGGTGATATATATATAGAATTTGTTGTTAAAGATCATCCATTATTTGAAAGAAAAAATAATGATATTTATTTGGATTTACCAATTACAATTACAGATGCTGTACTTGGTTGTAAAAAAGAAATTCCAACTTTGGATGGAAATGTTATGTTAACAGTTGATCCAGGAAGTCAACCTGGTGATCAATTGAGATTGCGTGGTAAAGGTGTTAAAAATCCTAATGGTTCACGTAAGGGAGATATGTATGTTATTCTAGATGTTATTATTCCAAGTAAAATAGATAAAAAACAAAAAGATTTATTTAAACAATTATCTGAAACAGATCTAGAAAATAGTAGTAGTTTTAAAAACTTTAATAAATATCTATAGAAGACTTTAAGTCTTCTTTTTTTATTAATAATTCATTCTATTATTATTGGTTTTATGTTATACTATTTTTAAAGTGGGATTGATAGTATGGCTAGATTATTAGATGTTGATGATAAATACCAATTGATTATGATTATTGTAGTTGCTGTTTTTTTGGTATTAGTAATATTAGCAGTAATTTTTGGAAATTTGGATATAGGAGATAAAACCAAAGGTTCAGTAGCGGTTGTTGAAAACGAAGGAGTATTGGCAATTAATTATATTGATGGTAATAAGTTGAAATTTAATGACAAAAAAGATCATACGTATAATATTTCAATTACTAATGAAAGTAATTCTAAAGTTTATTTTTCAATTTATGTTGAAGATCCAAGTGATACCGCTATGAATGTAGTAATAGATGATTATGAAGGTAAAGAAGTTAGCAAATATGATGGTAAACTTGCTGATGTTAAAATATTGAATCTTGCTAGTGTAGATGCTAATAAGACAGTTAGATATAAAATTACTATTAGTAATAAGAAAAAAGCTAGTTTTACAGGAATATTGAAAGTATCTAATGATTCTTTATCAACTGATACGTTTAGTGATATTTTGTTAGCTAATAATGATATATTAAGTCCTTTTACTAGAGTCGGTTCTGAGCTTGCTGTTAAAAAAGAAGGTTTAATATCTACAGATACTAACACTGGTAAAGTTTATTATTTTAGAGGTAAAAATGAAAACAATTATTTCAAATTAGGAGATTATTTATACAGAGTGGTTAGAATTAATGAAGATGGTAGTGTTAGAGTCATTATGAATGGTGTTTTAAGAGATCATGTGCCATATAATACTAATAGCGATGATAATGTTTATAATTTAGCTAAATTTGGAACATCATCTTTAAAAACATATTTAGATAATTGGTATAATTCAAATTTAAAAGGATATGATAAATATATATCTAGTGAATACTATTGTACTGATACTAATTTTAACTATAATTTAAATGGTATTAATTATTCTAATACATATGACAGAATATATAATGATGAAGCTCCTGATTTATTGTGCAGAGGAGATAATTACCAAGGAAAAATTGGCTTAATAAGTGTTGATGAAGTTGTTTTAGCTGGTGCTTATAAAAATAATACAAATAGTGAGTTTTATTTATATAATGAGGAGATAAAGGGTAGTTATTGGACAAGTAGTAGTTATTTCGTAAATAGTGCTACTCAATTATCTATGATTAATATAATGAGTACAGGAGCTATTGGAGATGGTATAATAATTACTGATAAGGCCTATGTAAGACCAGTTATCAACATTAATGAAACAGCTAAGATTAAAGGTGCTGGTACTAAAGAAGATCCTTATATAATAGTTTCATAGTGGGGTGATTATATGTATTTAATCAATTTATTAGATTCGATAATGGAATCTGATATAGCTTTCTTTACGATAGTGGCAATTCTGTTGTTAATAGCTTTGTTTATGGGTTATTTGATATATTCTCAAAATAAAGAATATATGATAAGAAATGCCCATGTAGAAGAAGAACAAAATCAAGATTCTAAGGTATTAGTAGATGAGGTTGCTGAAGAGTTAGAATCAGAAGAAAAACCTGTTAATGATGAAATGAAGGAACTACAGGATTTAACAGCTCAGTTACAAACAATACCTAAGGAAAGAATTGTAGAAATGACACCATATGAAGCTGAACAAGAAGAAAAAGCAATTATTAGTTATGATGAATTAGTTAGTAGGACAATAGAATTACCATCGCTTGCCAAAAAAGATGAAAAACAAAATGTTCCAGTAGAAATAAATTATGATCATGAAGAACGATTCTTAGATGAGTTAAAAAAACTAAGAGATGTTTTGAGATAGGTGTTTTAAGTGAAGAAAAAAATTAATGAGTTTATTTTAGAATATGACATGTTTATGATAAATATATTGGCTATGGCTTTATTGTTATTAATGCTTGTCATAACATGGGGAATTATTAAAGTTTTACCAGAAGCATATATGGATTTATTTTTTGAAAAATCAATATTATTATTTAAAGGCGTAAATACTTTGATATCATTTATTGTGTTAATATTATGGTTGATATTACATGAAATAATTCATTATGTAGCTTATAGAGTTATGGGTGCCAAATCAAAGGATTTAGTTTTTGGTATAGCTTTGGAAAAAGGTGTATTTTATTGTAAATGCAAAGATTATATTAATAAGAAGTGTATAATGGTTTCTTTATTGTCACCACTTATGATAATAGGTGTTATTACATATGTTATTGGCATGATAATAAATGCTCCTTGGTTAGTGTTACTTTCAATTGCTAATATATCAGGAGCCGCAGGTGATTTAGTTATGTTTAGTTTCTTTTTAAAACAAGATAATGATATAGAGTTTAAAGAACTAGGTTTTTCAAGTCCTTGCGTTATTAAAACCAAGAAAGATTTAATAAATGAAAAATATATAGGAATTACTAATATCAAATTAGTAGAAAGCCAAGAAGAAATAACTGAAGGAGAAGAAAAGAAAATTACGATAACTAAACCTTCTTGGATATTCTTTATTGTATGTTTTTTAGTAATGCTATTAGGTGTTATCTTATAAAATAGATAATATCTTTTTTTTATGCTATAATCTTTTCGCGAGGTGATAAGTATGAAGTTTGCAATAATTACTTTTGGTTGTAAGGTTAACTCATATGAATCAGAATATATAAAAGAGCAGCTATTATTAGATGGTTATAAAGAAACTGATTTTAAAACTAGTGATATTGTAATTGTTAATACATGTAGTGTTACTAATATAGCTGATAATAAATGTAAAAAAATGATTAGAAGCATTAAAAGAGAGAATCCAAAAGCAATACTTGTTGTTTGTGGGTGTAGTGTAGAGAACAATAAAGATTATTATAATGACTTAGATATAGACATATTACTTGGTAATAAAGATAAAGCAAAGATAGTTGAATTAATTAAGAGTTATTTAGATACAAGAGAAAAGTATGTTGAATTTAATGAAACAAGATTTTTGCCTTTTGAGGATATGAAAGTTACAGATTTTAATGATTTAACAAGAGCGTATGTAAAAATACAGGATGGTTGTGATAATTTCTGTGCTTATTGTATTATTCCTTATGTAAGAGGAAGTGTTAGAAGTAAAGACTTTGATAAAGTAATCGAAGAATGCAAAGAATTGGTTTCTAAAGGACATAAAGAGATTGTCTTAACTGGTATTGATACAGGAGCTTATGGACGTGATACTAAAACTCATAATCTAACAGATCTAATTAGAGAATTAAGTAAAATAGACGGGTTAGATAGAATAAGAATATCTAGCATTGAGATTATGACATTGGGTAATGAATTTATTAACGAACTTGCTAATAATAAAAAATTATGTGGTCATTTACATATATCATTGCAATCAGGTTCTGATAAAATATTAAAACTAATGAATAGAAAATATACTAAAGACGAATATTATAAAAAAGTGGTTGAGTTAAGAAAGGCAAGACCAGATATTAATTTAACTACCGATGTAATAGTAGGTTTTCCTGGTGAAACGGAAGAAGATTTTAACGAATGTATTGAATTTTGTAAAAAAGTTAAATTTAGTAAGATTCATGTTTTTCCTTATTCAGTAAGAACGGGAACTAAAGCAGCTACAATGGACAATCAATTAAGTCAAGCTGTAAAAAAGGAAAGAGCAAGAAAACTTATTAAGATAGATGAAGATTTACAACTTGAATATAATAAAAAATTTGTTGGAAAAGAAATAGAATTATTAGTTGAAGAGAATGATGGTAAGAGTTCTTTTGGACATACGGAAAATTTTTTGAAGGTTGAAATAAAAAAAGTATTGGAGAATAATACATATTGTAAAGTTATAGTTAAAGAAGCTTTTGTAGATAGAGTAATAGGTAACATTTTATAGTTATTCTTATTGAAAACTAGACAAAAGTATTATATAATTTATATAGTATAATCTAGAATAGGTGATAATATGGATGCTAGAGGAGTAGATATACCTAATTTTATGAAAACAGCACCAAGACTTAGTTATGGTTCTATTAATATTATTAGAGATCAAATAGCTAGACGTTTTGATATTGATGCGAGTTTGATTGGTTATGATCAAGGACCTAGAAGTGTAGATTTTTCTTATAAAGGAAATATACTTGCTACAGTTAGTTATAATTGGGATAAGAGATGTTATGGATCATTAGAAATCAAACCAATTAATAGAGAATTAGTTCAAAGAGTAGATCAATTGGAAGTTCAAAACAGAAAAACAAGAAAATTGGCATTAAAAAGAGAAGAATCTGTTCGTAAATGGAAGAAGATAGGTATAGGCGGAATTGCAGCTTTAGTATTATTAGGAGCTATGGCTATGCCACCACATTTTGCTGAATGGGTAAATGCAGAGAATCAAACAGCAATTGTTGAGGAAGTTGGTCCTGTTATGGGAATCCAAAGCATTGAATCAATTCCTAATGTTGCATTAGAGGATTGGACTAATTATGCAATTAGTGAAATATCTAAATCTTCTAAAGATAGTGAATGGGATGAAGTAAAAACAATGGGTAATAATATTGTTTCATATTACGGAATTCCTGTATTAAGTTCATATTACAATATGTTAGATTATCAAGATCAATTGGCTTATTATCCAGCTGAAATAATTGGTTCTAATCCAGATAATTTATCAAGGAACTTCAGAAATGCTGCATATAGTTTTAATGAGCAAATAGAAGGTAGTATTTTTTCACAATATACTTTTGAAAAATCACCTTATGTTACAGCTATAGTTGCTGATAAGGACGGTAATGTAGCTCAAAGAGGTGAAGTTGCTGGTGAAGTGGTTGATGCTAATGGTGATGTAATTACTGAAGTTGGTGATGATCAAGAATATGATGTTTATCTTAATGCAGCAGCTTTAGATGCAGATATAGATATCAATTACTTGCCTGCTGAAGAGTCAATCATTGTTACTAGAGATGGTGTTTCTCAAGTGTATGTTACTACTGATGTTGCTTATAATATTTTGAATAATGATGGTGAATATGTAGTAGAAAATGAAAATTCGAAGTAAAAAACAAAGCGAAAAAATATTCGCTTTTTTTTATGGGACATGTTAGAATTTATATTGGTGGTAGCAACATGGATGAAATAAGAGGAAAATTTAGACAAACTATATTTGAATCTGACAACGGGTATAAAGTAGGATTATTTAGAATTAAAGAAGCAACTGGAGATATGGAAGAATTTTTAAATAAAACTATTACTTATACTGGTTATTTTGCTGATATAAATAATGAAGATTATTATAAATTAATTGGTAGATATATCAATAATGATAGATATGGTTATCAATTTCAAGTAGATAGTTATGAAAGAGAAGAACCTAAAGGAAGAGATGCTTTGATTGATTTTTTATCTAGTTCTTTAGTAAAAGGTTGTGGAGAAAAAACAGCTAATCAGATTGTAGATACTTTAGGAGAAGATGCTTTAAATTTAATAAAAAATGATTATAGCTGTCTTTTATTAGTACCTGGTATTTCTGAAGTAAAAGCTAAGAGAATATATAATTCAATAGTTAAATATCAAAGTACTGATGATATTATTCTAAATTTAAAAAAGATGGGATTTACGATTAATGAATCTTTATCAATATTGAATAAATGGGGACCTGCAGCTTTAGAAATTGTTAACAACGATATATATAAATTAATTGATATTATTGATTTTACAAAATTAGATAAAATCTTTTTAAGTATGAAAGATGCTCAAGCAGAGGAAAGAATACTGGCTTGTATATTAGAAACGTTTAAAAGGCTTGGTTTTAAAAATGGTGATACATATTTAGAAAAAGATGAAATATTTAATAGTATTAGAAACGATTTTAAGATATTTGTTGAAAGTGACGAATTAGACGTATTTCTACTAAAATTGGAGAATACTAATGAGATAGTTTATGAAGACGGTAGATATTATTTAAAAGAGTATTATGAATATGAAGATAATATTGCAGAGAATCTTGCTATGATTAGTAAACATAGTAATGAAAGAATAAAAAATCTTGACAGTTTGTTATCAGGAATAGAGCTTGAATACAATGTTAAATATAATGTTGATCAAAAGAAAGCTATTAAGAATGCTCTTACAAATAGAATTAGTATTATTACTGGTGGTCCTGGTACTGGTAAAACAACTATTATTAATTCTATTTGTAAATTATATATAAGAATAAATAATTTGAATTATAAAGATGTAATTAACAATATTGCACTATTAGCACCGACTGGTCGAGCAGCTAAGAAGATGAGTGAAGCAACTGGTTTACCAGCATCAACTATTCATAGGTTTTTAAAATGGAATAAAGATAAAGATGAGTTTCAGATAAATGAATACAATAAGAATATTCAAAAATTAGTAATAGTTGATGAAGTTAGTATGATTGATACTTATTTATTTGATGCTTTGCTTAGAGGAATTAATCATAATATTACTTTGGTTTTAGTAGGCGATGCTAATCAATTACCAAGTGTTGGACCTGGTTTAATACTTAATGATTTAATAGATAGTGATATGTTTACGCATTCTAAATTAGAACAAATATATCGTCAAAGTGATAATTCATATATACCAATACTTGCTAAAGAAATTAAAGAACATGATTTAAATCCAGAATTTACAATGCAAAGAGATGATTATAATTTTATTAGTGCAAATGGTCCACAAATAAAAGAGTTGATTAAAAAGATATGTATAATGAGTAAAGAAAAAGGATTAACTGAAGAGGATATTCAAGTGTTAGCTCCAATGTATAAAGGTGAGAACGGCATAGATAATTTGAATGTTTTGCTACAAGATATTTTTAACCCTAAAGGACTTTTGAAAAAGGAAGCAAAAGTTGGAGATGTAATATACCGTGTAGGAGACAAAGTGTTACAGTTAGTAAATGATCCTGATAATAATATATTTAATGGTGATATTGGATATATAACTGGTATTGCAACTATTAATACGCCAAAGAAAAAAGAAATATTTACAATTAACTTTGATGGTAGTGATGTTTTATATTCAAGAGAAGATTTAATTAATATTAAACATGCATATGCAATTACTATTCATAAAGCTCAAGGTTCAGAGTTTTCACATGTTATTATGCCAATATCTAAAGCTTATTATAAAATGCTTTATAACAAACTAATATATACAGGAGTTTCAAGAGCTAAGAAGAGTTTAATATTAATTGGTGAAGAAGAAAGTTTTATGATGGCAATTAATAATGATTATTCAACTAAGAGAAAAACAAATTTAAAAAATGTTTTAATTAGTAAGATAATCGAGCAATAAAACTTTACTTATTATAAAAAAAAGTATATAATCATTTTAGTTTTAATTAGTCAGTGAAAAAGACAAAGTACTATTTAAGTATTCAAAGAGACTTAGTGGTTGGTGAAAACTAAGATATGGAGATAGGAAATAGCTACCTTTGGAGACTAATCGGGTAATACCGTTATCTAAATTAAGAAAAAATAAGGATGGTACCGCATAACTTTGCTCCTTGCAAGTTATGTGGTTTTATTTTTAGGAGTGATACTATGAATTTATATTTAATATCAGGTAAAGCTGGTTC
>JAEEGL012096341.1_pt1 | contig 16174 bp, 16 predicted proteins | sample 9134231 | NCBI WGS metagenome assembly JAEEGL01 (sample SAMN16246548, study PRJNA631951) | gut metagenome | biome: gut microbiome; feature: rumen; material: fiber-attached | host: Bos | place: Iran: Karaj | collected 2018-10
GAAAAGCGCCCAATCCAAGATATGCCTCAAATTTAAACCTTCATGCAGAAAATGCGAGTAAGCGTGTTCTGTCAAGAACAAGGCCGAAGCAAGCGGAGGAGGCGCGAGCAAACCTGTATCTTCAAACTGTGAAAATGGGCCAGCCAGGATCAAACCTTGGAGTAACTGCTCAAATCGACGAAGGGATTGGTTTCCCCGGAAAGGGGTACAGAACTTATGGTTCTCGATGTGAAGCCCCGGGAAATCAAATGAACTGTTCTTATAAAAGGACCTGTCCACCGTCAAGCCCTGCTCCTCCATGATGTGATTCCCCTGCTCGTACGCATTCACATGTTCTCCATCCTTAATCAAGAAACAGTCCAGGTCCGCACTATACCGATGCGCCGGGATGGGATAGCACTCCGATACCGTAAAACCCTTCAGAATGACCGTCTGGATTCCTGCTGTGGCGAACGACTCCCCCATCTTCTTTGCTGCGGCAAGTTGATTAGCATACCGCTGCTCATACTTCATCGTCTTGGCAAACCACTTAGCCTTTGTTCGCCGCTCCTCTTTGTCTCCGGAAACCGAATATACCCCAGCGTCGTACAGTTTCTGTAGGCCATCGCTCGCAATAACCGAAACACTCTGTCGGTCCGCCTCCTCGATCAAAGAAGGCCAATGCATAGAACCCGGGACGGTATAATTCGTGTCACGAAGGACACTTGCACGAAGCAAATTCAAGAGGAAAACACGCTCTACAGTCATACCATACAACGTCAAAAAGGTTGGCTTATTTACATTAGGCAAATCGCCTCCTTTATCTTCCCTACAATATAATCCACATCTTCATCGCTCACGCAAGGACCTGCGGGCAGACACATTCCGACCTTGAAGATGGCTTCAGAAACTCCATTAACATAAGCCGGAACATCTTTGTACACAGGCTGTTTGTGCATAGGTTTCCACACTGGACGGGCTTCAATGCCAGCAGCATCCAAGAATACTCGCAGCGACTCGACGTTATCATTCGGCTCGCAATCGGTATGGGCCGAGTCCGCCATATGAATCACGCCAGCCGCACCTCCCACTGCTCCTTTGACAATGGTCTTGTATGCATTCTCCTGCCCGACAATCCGCACGGAAGGATCGACGGTAATCGTACACAGCCAGAAGTTCGAGTCATAGTCGCCACCGGCCGGTTGGGAATGAACGTCGATGCCAGGGACATCGGCCAACAACTCCTCATAAAGTGCCTGCACATGCTTGTGATGTGCCAGATGGTCATTGATAACGGTCATCTGCCCACGCCCGATACCGGCGCAGACATTACTCAAACGGTAGTTATACCCGATGGCCTCATGATGATAGTATGGATAACTCTCACGAGCCTGCGTGGCATACCACATAATCTTTTGCCACTGTTCCGCGTCCGGACAGATCAATGCGCCACCACCGGAAGTCGTAATCATCTTGTTGCCATTGAATGAAAGCACGCCAAACTTGCCAAACGTGCCAAGCACCTGACCCTTGTACCTCGAGCCGAACCCCTCGGCCGCATCCTCCACCACGGGAATCTCATACTTGTTTGCGATCTCCATAATTCGGTCGGCCTTGTATGGCATCCCGTACAGCGCCACTGGAACAATCGCCTTAGGCTTCTTTCCGGTCTTCTCGATTCGGTCAACAATCGCCTTCTCCAACAATCCCGGATCCATGTTCCAAGTATCCGGCTCTGAGTCAATCATCACAGGAGTTGCACCGAGATATGTGATGGGATGCGTGGATGCGCAGAAAGTAAAACTCTGCACCAATACTTCATCTCCCGGGCCTACTCCGCACGCCAAAAGGCCTAAATGTACCGCCGCCGTTCCACTTGAAAGAGCCACCACGCGCTTTCCCAGTCTATCTTCATTCTGGACTTGACCCGGAATCTGATTCACAAACTCTTCCAAGTCCTTCTCGAATCCATTCACGTTAGGGCCCAGCGGCACGACCCAGTTGGTGTCGAAAGCCTCTTGAATGTATTTCTGCTCTTCACCCGACATATGGGCCAAGCAAAGATAGATTCGCTTGCTCATAATAAACTTGACCTATTCTCTAAGTAATCTCATTATAACTTGTATACACTCTCCCCTCTAAGATACTGTTCTTGAACTTCTGCCATCTTAATATTTTCTTTCTTACTGACTTTAGAATAAAAGTATTCCTTGGACAGAATCGCAGAAACAAAATCTTTTATCTCATATCGCAACCCATCTCCCGCATAGGAATGGAAGAATTTCTTGTTCTGGTTTTGATCTTCATAACGAAGTTCAAAGTAATCTGTCTTCCACCATGGAGCCGGAACGTACGCATATCCTTTTGTCCCAGCAACGACTAAATTTCCTTCAGTTTTTACGCCAAGTCCAACTTGAAATGAAGCCACCGCAGAATGGAAACGAAAAACTGCTTTCGTGAACATGTCCACCTCGTTTTTCATTTTAGAATAAAAGTTGATATTCTCATACTCCATTCCTAAAAGTTTAAAAATGGGGAGTAAAGGGAAACAGGCGTTCTCATTCATACTGCCGCCAAAATAATCCTTATTTAGTTTCTCGGAAGATTCATCTGTCAGCGTTGTGACAGATGCATTCACCTCCACAATCTCACCTACTGCACCCGATTTGAGTAAAGAAACCAAATGAATAAATGCAGGACAAAACGCAGTCTTCAGAGCCACCATGAGCACCAATCTCTTCTTCTCCGATAACTCGTATAATTCTTCCGCTTGAGCCTTACTGAACACGAATGGTGTCTCACATAATACATGCTTCCCTGCATTTAAAGCATTCTTCACATAGGAATAATGCGAATAATGAGGCGACGCCACGTAGACAGCGTCACATCGCTCATACAAATCCGCCTCGGTTTCAGAATACTCCAGCCCGTATTCTTCACAGAAAGTACGACATTCTTCTATATTAGGATTGAACGCAGTTACGATGGCATTGCTATTAACAAACTTGGATTCCGGGACGAATCGGCGAGCAATACTTCCTGTTCCAATGACACCAATTCTCACCATAGGACGTCCTTCCCGCAACTGAGTACTGCTGATTCCCTGTGTTCTTGGCAAATAAACTACCTCACAATACTCCTTCAGATAGTCGAAATATCCTTCCCAGTCGGACCCGATAGCAAAAATGTCCACCCCGTATTTCTGAATATCATCAATTTTTTGACCGCGGTATTCTTCGATGATGATCTGGTCGGCATAACCTGTAGCTTTTACAGCCTCAATACGTTCCATCACGTTGTTACAGGTGTTCATCTTGCCTCGTTCGAGGTCAAAACTATCCGTTGTAACACCTACGATGAGCCAGTCACCGAGTTCCTTTGCACGTCGAAGTAGATTGATGTGACCTTGGTGCAGAAGGTCATATGTTCCATAGGTGATTACTTTCTTCATCGCGGTTCGAATTCGTGGATACGAGCGGCCAATTCGTAGAGTTCCTTATCCGTCTGGAGTCCCATGTGGGAGACACGGTAAAAACCCGGCTTACTTCCAGGCATAATGAAGGTCTCGTATTTGTCAATCAGCCCTCTGAAAATGAGACGCTCAGCCGTATCATTTGTTTGGAAACCTGTTATGGCATGGGAAGGAGTTTCTGCCAAAATATCCCATCCATACTTTCTGCAAAGACCACGAAAAACCTCACAACGGTGGCATACATCGGAGATATTCTTGCTTTCTCCACCTTCCGCCTGCAGTTGTTTGAGACGGGCATGGAGTTGCAGGAACAAGATGGTCGCCGGCGAGAACGGCGTCTGCCCACGCCTAAAATTGGAGAAGTTATCTTCGAAGTCCCAGTAATAGCCTTTATGGGCGAATGGATAGCCATCCAGATTAGCGCTAAAAAACAGAACGGATAGTCCCGGGGGAATATTGAGCCCCTTTTGAGTACTCGTAATGCAAATGTCAATTCCATATTCATCCATGCTCAGTGGCTCTGCCAGGAATGTACTAATGACATCCACCACCAGGGATACTCCGTATTTGTGGCAAATATCGCTGATTTTCCGGAGATTGAACAACTGTCCCGAAGATGTTTCATGATGCTGGCACAGGAAGACCCCTGGCCGTTCAATCGCGACTCGTTTATCCAGGTTACCATAGTCGATGTCCTTGGCGAAGGGGACCCTGTAATCTACGGTTTCGATGCCGTAATACCGGCACATGTCCCACCAGCGATGCCCGAAGGAGCCGCCGTCGATTACAAAGGCTTTTCTTTTCACACTTACGTAGTTCTCCACAACGGCGCTCATCGCGCCCGTCCCAGAGCCCGTATAGATGATGGCTCGTCCTCCCGTGCAATGGATAAGGTCAAGCAAGATTCTTTCAGACTCCAGATTGATATCCGAAAATTCCTGGGTCCGCATATACAGAAACGGCTTCGAGCCGATTTCCATCAAGGCCGGGTCGATGTCGCCCGGAAAGACGAATGATCTCATTCCAAACAATCAGTTAGAGAATAATTAATAATTGAATACGAAGAATCAATAAGATAGCGATGGTCTTAATGAAAATATTATTTGAAAGGGAATTTCTACATAGGTAATACTCATCCTCAAAAGATAGTTGTCTTTGAACTCCAGAAATAATAATTAATACTCTTGACCTAATGCCGCGACGACGAGTTGAACAAGATACTCTGCACCAGCACCACGCCCCTTGCCCCCGGTCCACAAGCGATTAAGGCCAAATGCTACCCGTCGTCTCCAATAACAGGGCCACGAACTCATGCTCATCCGTCCCTACGGCAAGACCCTAACGGTATCGACCGCATCCCCCCAAAACGCCTCCTCCCTTCAGAATATATGAGCGAGGAAGGTGTATTCTTTTTGACATTTTCAAATGGTGCCTACGACTCGACGACCATATAAATACTTACGTATGAAAAGTTTCAATGAAGTGCCAAGGTATCTGAAAACGAAAAACCAATCGTTGCGATCGAAGAGATAGTAACTGTCGGCCGAAAACAAGTCGTGAATCCATTCCCTCTTGGACAGGATCCCCGTCTTAACATACATTCTAAAATCCCGTAATTCATTGATGACACTGGATTTATCTTTCTTTAGAACTTCGTCTCGCACGGATAGCCTCCCCTCTAGACAGGACTTCAACCAAATCCGTGACAGATTGACACCCATGTCTGTAAGTGCATGATTGTACTGAGTGTGTCGAAAATTTATTTCAAGAAAAAACAATTGTCCTTCTTTGTCTTTCAGGAATTCAATCTCAAAAACGCCCGAATATCCGATCTCCTTTAGAATGCCCGAAATCCTTCTCTTGAAATCATCCCCCATAGAAAAGGGTTCATTATACTTGAATGAGCCAAACCCATCTTTCGGAAGCCGATAATACTCGCCTTGAACTGGAAGATACACTTCTCTCCCGCCAAGAAAAGAGACTCCCTCCATAGCGACTTCATTATCCTTTTCGATAAATTCTTGGACCAAAACCTGACATCCTTTTTGCGATTGGAGAAATGACTCTAATTCCTGTTCGTTTCGGCAAATCCTCGCATAATCTTTCCAGTCCGGAGAAAGGGAACTTACCGCTTTTGTAAAAACTGGATAACTCATGCCTTCAAGAATGGATCCATCAGAAACAATTGAAGATGCTGGACATTTGAAACCATTTCGGGCAGCAATCTCACACTGATTCTTCTTGTCCAAAAACAAAGACAACCGTCCTTGACTTCCTGCATTGAAGAAAGAGAATCGCTCTTTCATGAGCAAATCGTATTCCCGATCCAGTGCCGCTACGATTCGATCGCTATCAGTCGACACTATCTTCTGATCCGGATTATCAACGGATAACAAATGAAGCGTCCTAATTCCCTCGTCAACACTCCCGACAGGGTGGAATGCTTTGATGTATTTACTTCCTTTGGGTGAGTGATACTCATTATCTATCCAAATGACAGTAGACTTAATGCCAATCTCGCCGAAACTGCGGATTTGCCCTAGTGTATTTAGCAAATGCTCCCCGATAACAATAACTTCAGTCATGTCGTCTTCCTATTATTCGTAAAAAGTCGACCCAGTTTCGTGTAACTACCATCCGCTTTCCTCAGAATTCGCGTAGCAATGGAATGGAAAAAGTATTGGGCTCCCGTATATAGCGAGGAGTTCAAGAGTTTGGAAGGCGAAATCTGATATCGGAAGAGAATCGAATAATAATTATTCGTGCTGTAGGACACCAGACCCACCTTTTTAAAACCGGTTTTCAAATGCCATCTGATCGCCCATCTCGCTCCGTAAGCCGTATCGCTGATGATATAAGAGACGCCTCTTGAGACAAATCTTGACTTAATATCCTCAAATAGCCTCGTCGCAATCCCTTGTCTCTTGGCTTCCGGAGAAACGGCGAGAAAACCAATGAAACCGAATGTATTCGTTCCGTGCCTGCGATAAAAGAATGTCTCCGTCCCTAACGGTCGTTTCTCATCAGAATCATATATGACAAGCGTGGTTCCGCTCGAAGTTTTTGCCTTGAAGTCTTCTTCCGAAACAGAAATTAAAGAAGACTCAAGCCCATACGCCTCCCACGACTTAAAGGACAAACGAACTAAGTCAACAATCTCACCCAATGAGAATGGAGATTCATCCAAAGTGCTTATTACCAACATTTCCAAGAAATGGTTAATAATTTAAATCTATCGTTCTATCCTCTCCCCTTCCAACATGAACTATGCTTAGTTTCCTTTGCTCATAGTCGGTCACGAAGATGCCGATGCACTGCTCGCTTATCGTTTTTGAGTTGGAAAAACCTCCAGCCACTTCTTGCTGTCCATCCGATGTCAAGGTAACAAGTGGTATCCCACCGTCTGACATCACGACATCGTCAGCATGCGTATGACCGCCTAAACAATACTCGACTCTACCTCCGGCATTGGAGAAATCATATTCGAACTTTTTCCCATTATAACTAAAGGTAGCATGGGCCCTCGCATTATAGTTCTCCAAGATTTCAATAAGCGGTCTCACGTAGTCAGACTCCTTGCATTCTCCCGTCTCGAGGCTTACCAGATTAGTCCATATATGACTGATGGCAATGATATGCCATCCTTCAGGGACCGTGTTAAGGATACCTATGGAATACTGTGCCGTCAAGGCAGTATAGGCCCTTCTGAACGAGTAGAAACGGCCTGTATCCAAGCACAAGAACCGGGTCTTGCTCTCCGGATCGTCAAAATAAAAGTTGTAATAAGGCCCATAAATAACCTCGGTCATTTGGCTTTGGAGATATGAATATACCTGCTTTTCTGTAAGATGCTTTTCTGTAGCGCTTGACTGCCCGGTGGCATTATCGTCATGGTTTCCGAAGACACAGTAAAAAACCGGTCCTAGGAATGAGAAGGACCTCTGAAAATCCAGGCCCAATTCCAAAGCATCCATCGGATCGTCAGTGTGGTAAGTCACCACATCGCCACCAAAGAAAACCTTGTCCAGTGGAGTATAGTCCACAATGTGCCTAATAAGTGCAGGCGAATGCTTTTGGTTCTTCCCCCAATGAGAATCCGTAAAGAAAACGAAACTCACTTGATTACCTCCAGAATCCACGATCAGTTCCTCCGCTTTCAACTCTTTGTTCACAAGATGTTCGTAAAAATATTCGGGTATCCGATAGAAAGGGTCCGTCATCACTGGGACTCGCAAGACCTCCCCCCCTACGGTATAGCAAAACAAGTACGTATCGACAAATGCAAAGGCGTAAACGCATCGGTCATCCACCGAAATTGACCGAAAATAAGCTTCGTCGGCAGTTACGCCAGAATCAATCGATCCTATACACCACGTACCGTTCCCTCCAATAGAGACAGGAGGAGGAAGAAGCCCTCCCTCCGAATCGAATTCCACGGCACATACAGTCAGAACGCCATTGACAAGCCAAAACCGTCCGAGGTCGGAGGCCGTCAACAGGGGGATCTTAGAAACCTTTATTTCAAATACCTCATTGTTGCCGAAGAAAAGACCGAAGCCTTCTTCTCGCTTTGCCAGGTCAATAACTTGCTTCCTGCTCACCAAAGCCTCATACATAGATAATTGGGAATTAATCCCGTCTGTAACTTGAAAAACTTCGTTTTTGGTACAGCCGCTCGAAAACAATTGAAAAACGACAACAGACACCAAGAAAAAGAAATGAACGGTTTTAGTCATACGCTAACTACTTCCAATACCACTTGTTCAAAACATTGTTGTGAGGAATCCGCTTTTCTGGCAGAGGGAGTCTACGGTAGTCGCCATACATCGTAGTCAGGACTTCCTCATATCCTGAAAGGACCTTTACCACCGTGTCCTCGAACTTGATATCGATGCAGGAGTCAAAGCAATAAACGGGAAGATATTCCCTGTCGGCCTTTCCGTCCATACAGGACAGTTGCGCAAAGTGGGAGGTCATTCCCCATTCCAATCTTTGCCCTTCCCGAATCAAACGGTCAACATGCTTGAAAAGACCGGCGCCGTTCAGGAACAACAATTTCTTCAGAATCAACTTCATCGTAGGAATTGGCCTCCAGTGGTAGGTGCTCACGGGCATTCTCGCCTGTCTCTCCCAGACGGTCCTTTCCCAAAGGCGGGAAAGAGCCTTGAAATGCTCCCTGTATTGAGAGATCATCTCGGAAACAGAGTCAACAGGAAAGACATCTATCCATATTCCGACCGGCCGGGAACACCATGGTACTTTCGTATCACAAACCGTTCTCCGGCAGTCAGCCACTCTGGCATAAGCGATTGCGCAACTTAAATCCGTGGACCGGCTTATCACGTCAAAAGCATCGGAATGGTACTCCTGACAAAAGCGCTCATAGTCGGGTCTAGGCATAATGATGTCCACATCATCGTCCCAGGGTATAAAGCCATTATGCCTAATCGCACCTATCAACGATCCATAGGCAACCGAATACTTTATTCCATGTGAATCACAGAATCCATGAACATCTTTCAAAATCTCCAGCCCAATAGACTGCTGATCTTGTAAGGTCATCTTTTTCATCTTATCTTACTATAACTGCTTTCCTCCATGTCTCGGCATTCTTTGATTCTCTGCTGGAGGAACCATATAATCACCATATTGAAGTTTCAAACAGCAATCGTAATCTGCCATGATTTTAATCTTCGTATCCTCAAAGGTATGCTCTAAGAACGAACTCATCATGTCACTAGGATAATGGCGGTCTATATCTGCATATTCTCCATTATAATTAGCCAATAACAAGTCGCTACTATTATTACCAAGTTGAGAGGCTTTCCGATACCAAACTTGTCTCCATCTCATTGGAATGAAAAGGCCTAATAAATAGGAAAACAACGCACATAATTTATGTATTATCGAACCCTTTTTCCAAGACAACTTCGATTTCATCATACCTTGAAGCAATAGTATCAAGTACTTTTTAAACACCCTTACGATAGGATTTGATGGAACTCTATCCAGAACAAAAATATCCAATCTTGGCACAAATGCAGATTCACTATTCAACAATTGGTCTCTAAAGACAACTTTATCAATCCACAATGAAATAGATGAATTATCTTCCAGACTAAGGACCTTATCATTAACGATGCATTCAATTAGTTGGTTGTAAAACTCCCTCTGCACAAAGATATCCAAATCATCGTCCCATGGTATAAAGCCGTTATGACGAATAGCCCCAAGCAGAGACCCATATGCAAGACTATATTGTATTCCCTTCTCAATGCATAATCGATGAAACTCTTTCAATAAAAGCAAAAGTGACTTCTGAGCCCTTAATGCACCGTAATAATTATCATTATCCATCTTTAACTCACAAGATAACCAATAATTCTTTTATGTTTTCAATCGTCAATACAGAAGAATCAACGAAATCGTTCAATTCTTGTTTATGAATATTACGACCATCATCTAACAACAAGACCGACCGCCACCCAAGCGCACTAGGCGCTATAAAATCCTTCTCTAAATTATCTCCCACATAATAATAGTTTGAATACGGATAGCGATCCATAAAATACAGATAGTTTTTTTCGGAAGGTTTTTTTGAGCCAAACTCTTCTGAAACAACAATATCCGATGGATGTATAAATGCCAATAAGCCTAACACTTTAATCTTATTCCATTGAGTTACTCGCCTCCCATCCGTGATAATTCCTAATCTCGCACCACTCCTAGATAGGCTACACAAAGTGAACTTAACATCATCTTGTAGTCCAATGTTTGGAACATGATTCCGATACAAATTTAAATAAACCTGGATTGGAATAGTTAGACCTAATTTGTTATTTAATTCTTCAAACACGTTTTTTCCATCACGAAACCAGTTCATCATTAGATGAAGGGCCTCTCTGGAATGAACGAATTCGGCAATTTCTCCGAATGCAGATTCAACAAAGTCAATCTCCTTATAAAGTGTATCATCCAGATCGAAGATGATGACTTTATTGCTCATAGATGATGATTTCTCTATCATATCGAAGCATCAGTGTTTTATCTAACCAGGCATCAGAATATTGAATCTCTTGGTCAAGCAAATATTCCTTCAAAATATAAAGAGGGAAATTGGCATGCGAATGATATGATAAAGGATATCCCCCACCAAAGCGAGGATTAATCTCTATCCCCAATACAGAATGATCGGATTCTCGATAAAAAAGTTGAACGCAGATACACCCCTCGACCCCCTCCAAATGATTCATTCGCTCTTTTAAAAAACCCACCAAGTAGTTTTTTCGTGTAATTCCCTTATTTATTTCCCCAGCACGAACTTTTATACGTTCACGTGGAACAATAGATTTCACATAATTATCCCGACCATAATACATGTCAACAGTGTATTCCACATAATCAGTCTTATCAATATACTCCATGAAAATCAACTTGGAATCTCCTAGTATCTCTTCGGTTAAATCTTTCTCGGAACGTATGACATGTAGGTTCGTACTTAACGAGCCATCATATGGTTTAGCAAATATCGGAAAAGACGGATGATTCAAATCGATTTGCTTGGGAACATTAATGTCAAGACTATTAAAAAATGACGAGGTCTTTCTCTTATCTCGACACGAATCAATAAAACAACTGTCGGAAACAATTATCTGAATTCCTTTATTTCGGAAAAGTGGTTTATTCACAGATAATACCTGCAATTCTGTGTCTATAGTAGGGACAACTATTTGTACTTCGTTCTTCAGGCATATTTCAAGCAACTGTGAAGCATAGTTGGAGTCCGTGCACCTGCACACGGGAAAACACCCATCGGAAACATATCCCGCAGGCGCATACTTTGGATTCATATCCGTAGTATAAACCTTTGAAGCAAGTCCCAATTCTTTCGCAGAATCTTTGAAAATCTCCGTAAGAACCACGCGCTGTCCTGCTGAAGTAATTATTATATTACCCATAAGTTAGTTATTATCTTGTCCCGTGAAGAATTCCATTGTAGCCGATGTTTCAGGACTAATATCTTTTCGTTTTAATACGTTTTGAATTGTAAAAAAAATGACCTTTAAATCCGTCCAAAGCGTACAGTGATCCACATACCACACGTCTAATTCAAATTTCTCTTTCCAACTAATAGCATTACGTCCATGGCACTGAGCCCATCCCGAGATGCCCGGTCGGACTTCATGACGACGTCTTTGCTCAGAATTATAAAGTGGTAAATACTGTGGCAATAATGGCCGAGGACCAATAAGAGACATATCGCCTTTTAGCACATTAATCAATTGAGGCATTTCATCAACGGATGTACTTCGAATAAATTTACCTACAGACGTCAAACGCTGGGCGTCCGGTAAAAGAATGCCATTCTCGTCACATTCATCCGTCATCGTTTTGAACTTGATAATCTTAAAAAGTTTCTCATTTTTACCCGGCCTTTCTTGAATGAACAATGCTCCGGCTCCCTTATTCTCGATTGTCAGCCAAAGATAGATAATAACAAGAAACCATCCGATAAATAACAAGACGATGAACGATATGCAAATATCTAAAAAACGCTTGAAAAAATGTTTATACATAGTGCGACATGATGACTGAATAAGTGTTCTGAACAAGATAATTAGCGCATAAGAATCGGAAACCGATCTCCCCCATTTTAACTATGTCAGACGAAATCATTCTCTCGAGCGTATCCGTAAACTCTTTTGCACTCTCGCTCTCACACCAATATCCGAAACCATTATCTTCCACAATACGTCCGATATCCGTATTAGCATCGGTAACACATAAAACCGGCATCGCATACTCCAGATACGATAAAAGACGGGATGGAAAATTGGGTATGGTAAAACGATGGTCAAGAAAAATCATTCCCACGTCACAAGATTGAACTAGATTGTCAAACGCTTCCTTAGGAATCCCATCCAAAACTTTTACGGAATGGGGCTGCCTTGTCTGATGCCATTTCTTTAGCAACGGCAGTTCGGTCCCCGTTCCTATCACAAGAAAAAAACAGTTCTCGCGATTCGCATTCATATCTAGGCACTGAATAAGGAAATCAATGCCTTGAGGTTTACCAAGATTGCCACCAAAGATAAAAACTGGTCGGTCAATCGGGAGACCGTATCTTTGCCGGAGAGATACTCTATCAACATGAACTTGCGGCTTGAGTTCTATACTATTCGGTGCCACTTCAACTCTTTCCGGTAGAACTTCCGGATTGTGCTCAATGATGTAGCGTACATTAGCTGGAGACATACAGCCGATATAGTCGGATAAACGATATAGTTGCTTTTCCTTTCTTCTAAAGAACCAGTACAACGGGCTTATCTTAGAAATCATTCCTAGGTCCACGGCGTTCTGAGGAAAGATATCCTTCAGTAAAAGATATGTTCTCACCCCTGGATTTTTTTTCATTAAATACTTTATGACATTTGGAAATGTAATGGGAGGGGTAGAATAAAGAATTAAATCCCAACTAATTCCCTTATAAAACTTCTTAATAGCATATTTAAACTGAAACTCCAGAAGAATTGTTCCCAAGCCTTTTTCAATCAGATTCGTTTTCTGAAGATTGAGGGTCTTGACTCCCAAAAGGGAAAAATCCTTCCGCTCTATTAATTCCGTTTGGAGTCCTAAACGTCTCTCCCTAGGCGAAACGACATATACTGAATGACCTTTTGCAACAAACTCTCGTAGAAGGTCTTGATAGATGCCTCGACCTGAAATGTCTTTAAGATAGGAAATAGTAAGAAAAATAATATTCATTTTGAGCCACAACTGATTCTATTACACAAATGTCCGCCGATTCTCTTCAATAAATTGAATCAGTTTTTCACAATCATTCATTAATGGACCAATAATCCGCAACTGATCTTCCGTAAAATTCCACCATCTGATCTCTAACAACTTATTTATGACTGCATCAGAAAAACGCATCTTAATGACCTTGGCCGGAACACCTCCAACGATGGCATATGGAGGCACATCTTTTGTTACCACTGCCCCTGCTCCGATCACAGCACCATCCCCAATCACGCACCCGGCTTTTACAATCGCCCGATGGCCAATCCACACATCATTACCAATAATCGTTGTTTTCGCCTTAGGCAAAGGCAACAACGCAAATCTCTTTTGGGGGCCCGAATGTGAGACCGCCTGAAAAACTGGAGATGTAGACACCCAAAACAATGGATGCTCTGCTCCACCGAGATATGCGTTAGAAGCAATACTGCAAAAACTCCCAACCTGACAATTGATTAATTCACTTTGATAACCCACGGCAGAGTAGCGACCTATTTCAGAATGAACGATCGAGCACCCACCGTTGATTATTGAAGACTTATCAATCCGTGAACTGATAACGCATCTTCCTTGAACTATTTTTTTTATTAACTTACCGTAAAGATATCCCAGCCTCATAATAAACGCTCTTTAAAAATACTCATTTGAAACTCAGGAGTCCAATGATAATCAATCTCAGAATAACACTTGCTTCTGATTTCTTCTCGGTTATAATCCTTCTTATTAAACCAACCATCAATTGCATAAGCCAAAGACAAGACATCGTTCCTATGGAAGAATCCCCCTGTCTCCCCTTCAATTATTGCCTCAAATTCAGGCATTTGCCAAGAAAAATCATCATGAGTAAGGACAGGAGTTCCATAAACCATCGAATGCATTGCTGTCAAACCAACATTCCCGGGTGATACACACAAATCAGAACAACTAATTAACTGACTTAACTCAATCTCATTATAAGTTGGTCCATAAAACCAAACACGATCTTCCAAGGAGAGTCTCCTAGATTGCTCTTGCAATTCTTCTTTTTCAACACCATCACCAATAATTACAAGATTGTATTTGCCATTCGTTTTACAAATAGCGTCTAACAACAAATCAATATGCTTCACTTTGGTCAGACGGCCGACAAACAACAAAGTGTGTTCATCTGAATGAAAGTGATTTCTTATCACCTTCCCATGCCCTAAAGACGATCGCAATTGCAGTTGCTGTTGATATGCTAAAGAATTATGGATAACAAACAACTTCTTAGGGTTGAATCCCTCTTTTTCCATCAATTGTTTCGCATAGAATCCATATAGAAACAAACCGCCATTTGCCAAACGAAAGAAGCACTTTTTCAGCCTCGCTTCCCTCTTTGTTTCCTTCCCATACCAGCCATGAGTCCAAAAATAAACTCTACGAGATGGGAAAAACAAACGAATTAACAAAGCCGTTAGCCAAGTGCTAATACACCTAGTATCGCCAAGAAAAAGGTATCGATCGTAGCAATTCTTTAGAGAGAGACCGAGAACTTTCTTTTGATAGTAGAACCGTCCAAATCTCTTATTATCAATCAATGTTACGTCTCCTTTCAAAACAGACGTATTAAACTGCTTAATATTGCCTAAACTTCGACCAAAGACAAAATCACAATCAAACTCTTGACTTAGTAGTTTGAAAATCGATTCTCGATAATGAGCAGCTGAATTATAGACCACTAATACTTTCATTTTTCAACTTTTTTTGCTCTGCCATACCCAACAATATAAAGTTAAAGAGAGTCACCGTCCCCGGTCCAAAAGGGAAAGTCGGCTCCGCCAGTGAAATCAAAAAAGGAATCAAGAGACATACATATGCAAAGCATTCTCGACTATCTGGAGAACACTTAAGTGACTGTTTCAGAGAATTAAAGAATATAAGAAAAAACAATACAATAATCGGGAATGAGAACAATAATCCAAACCGGTAAATATTCCATAGCAAATAATTATGTACCCAACCTATCTGGTTAATCTTCATTACATTCCCCAGTAAAGGGGAGGTCGCCAAAAAAGAAAGAGCCTCCAGATAAATAGTTAACCTACCCGACGTAAAATCATCCCCTTGAGTACCTGCAGTAAAACTCGCATCCAAATAATCAACAATAGAACTCGGCATAAATAATAAACCGAAGAAAACAACCACAAATATTACTAGATACGCGATTAACAAATTCTTGTTTCTCTTTATAAGATAGTAATAATACATTCCGACAAGAGTTAAAGCAACGATGGCCATTCGCGCTCTAATAGTAACTATCACAATTAGCGTAACGCCCCATCCCAAAAAAAGGGCTACTTTAAATAGCGATTTTTTAGAAGATCGATATAAATAAATCAGAGAGAAGCACGCTGTCGCCAAGTTCGCTCCCAAGGAGTTTTTGGCATCCGTCAAATATTGGTCAGTAATCCTGAATCCTCCAACATTGACTAAGACCTGCATAATTCCAGAGAACAAAGAAGTCAAACAAAAAACCAAGACAAATAAAGCAAACCCATTTCTCTTTAACTTCAGATCATATCCAATAATTATTGATCCTAGGACTATTATGAAAGATCTCAAGTCGTGAATCATATCATTATTATCATAAAACGCTTGTACAATGAGCGCGACGACACATATGATGAATAACCAGAGCAAATATGTCCTTATCAGTTTAGATTTAAGGACTAGTCTTAAATTGAAGGACAGAAACAGAACAGCACCGAATAAAAGAATTATATACCTTGACATAATCGTCCCACTTTCATAACCGGCTATCCTGCTCATATTAATGATTGTTGGATGATAGGAGATAGCCGAGACGAACAAAAGAACGATCAAAAGAACATCCCGAATTGCCTTTATTGTTTGAACGAATCTATTCATTGGAAATCTCTATTTCTGAGTATTCAATAAAAC
>JAEEGL014011190.1_pt1 | contig 16174 bp, 14 predicted proteins | sample 9134231 | NCBI WGS metagenome assembly JAEEGL01 (sample SAMN16246548, study PRJNA631951) | gut metagenome | biome: gut microbiome; feature: rumen; material: fiber-attached | host: Bos | place: Iran: Karaj | collected 2018-10
TCAGGATCCTCTTGGCAAACCCGTAAAATACAGCAGAGGCGTTTACTCTATCTCTGATATTCCTGAAGGCGTATATGACAAGATGGTATTCGTCATCACCGACGGCGATAAGGAACTCAGCGCTTTGCTCGCAGAAAACATCACGATCGAAAAAGACGGATCCTCCTATACTCCGGTAGTCTGAAGACTACAGTTCTGATTTCTATCAGGATCAGATCAAGAAATATTTATAAAGATGTAAATATCAACTTCGCAGCAGGCGCATACCGGTGATCGGTATCGCACCTGCAAACCAGGATATTACTTATTATGTTCCCCCTTCATTTTAAAACCACCTTTTGTAAAGGTGGTTTTTTTCGTGGCGGCGCGGGGCCCGGATCGCGTCTCAGTCTCATTTGAAAAATCGCGTTTTAGACTTAGCGTTTTCGCCTTGTGACTCAGTCTCATTTAAAAAATTGCTTTTTAGACTTAGATTCTCTCACTACCCGCGCTGTGATATAATAAGGTCGTAACGAAATAAACATTCTTTGCATATACGAATGTGAAAGATCAATACCACGAAGCATGGTCTTAGGGGCAGCACCGGCCACGACCTGGAAAACCGGCAAAAATCATCAAAAAACGCAAAAAAACCTCAAAAAACAGCGATTTTTTATAAAAAGCAACCTATACGTGCGTATTTTCAAGACATTATTGGTTGCGTGGACCGACTCATTCTGTTAGTGTTTAACCAACAAAACGAGACAGGCTGCAGCCGACACTGTTTCACGAGATAGCTTCAAAAGGAGGTATTAAAATGATATTCAGAGAAAAGCTCATACAGCGCCGCAAAGCGCTCGGAATGACTCAGGAGGATCTCGCAACGCGTCTGGATGTAAGCCGTCAGACAGTCAGCAAATGGGAAATCGGCGAATGCATGCCAGACGTGGATAATTTTATCAGGCTCTCAGAGATCCTGGAAGTCAGTCTGGATGAATTGGGAGGGCGTGAAGTTGAGATCCAACCTATCGTGCTCCCCGCTCCGGAGATCCCCCAATCCGGCACTACGCGCCGCAAACCCCTCAAAACAGTCCTGCTCTGCCTGCTTGTATTAGTAATAGGGCTGGCGATCGGCAAATATGCTTTGCAGCCTGCGAATAATAACGCAGAGCAGCAGACTGCTTTGCTTCCGGATGAACTGACAGTATCGAGCTTCGACTTTTTTGACGGCGTAGCCATATTCACTACGAACACCGTAGGGAACGGCACGGTATATCTTTATTACAATGAAGACCCAGGTAAGACACCTCTGATTCTCCCGGCAGTCTATAAAAACGGCTATTATACCGTTTCCGATATTCCGTACGGCGAATATAGCAGAATGGAATTCTATGTGGTTTCTGAAGGACAGGAACTCAATGCCAAGCTTGCCGAAAATATCAAATACGGCATAGGATATGACGAGGTCTCCTACGACGACGTCTCTCCCACCTATGATCTGGATGACGACTTTGAAGTAGATAAAGACACGCTGGAAAGAGCGATAAGGATGGCTCTTCTGGACAAAGCTAAAGAACTACGAAACAATCTGGAGAATGAATGGGTCTATGCGGAAGCTCACAAGACCTGGGGGTATGAGATCAAGGACAACATCATCTACGCGTATGTCACTGCCAGGACCGGACTATATTATCCTAACGAAAACGGCAAATACGTCGAGCAGGCCGGCGCATCGGGGCCATGTGTAATGATACTCCCCATAGATACGTATGGCTATTACAGTGTTACACATATCATGGAACCAAAAGCCGGAAGCGACCTGTCGGAATTTATTAATAAGATGTTCCCTTCTGATATGGCAGACGGTGTTGCCTCAGTGGATTATGATTCCGACTTCTATCAGGATCAGATGCTAGACTGTATACCAAAGGAGCTCATAAAGGCAGAGACCGATGAGCTCGAAGCGCGCATAGCCGAGCAGTACCTTGAAGAATTAAAGAAAGCAAGTGACGAACGCGTTAGCAATGGAGAGGAAGGCGCTGAGCTGCTTGACTATAGAGTTGAAAGCGTTCGCGTTCTCTCAAATGAAGAGAAGCAGAGCTTTGTCAATGATGGCGGATATTGCCCTAATGATATATTGGCTGTCGTCAACTACTCGATCAAGCCCAAAGACATAGGATACTATATGTCAGGAAATGGCGAGGTAGATGGCGAATGGATGGTCAATAAGCAGGCCTGCGTATGCATCAGAGAAGGCGAGGACAGGATCGAAGGCCTTGGTGGAACAGGCTTCTGAATTTAATCTTTCATTATGCATACTCGTCAAATCAAAACCACCCATTCAATTGAAGCGGGTGGTTTTCATGTGGCAATTAATTTTTTGAGAGATGTAACGAAGCGCGGATTTTTTGCATATACATATATATGCAAAAAATCCAAGCGCGACGGGCGCTGATGAATAGTGATACAGCAGGAGGAAATCACATGAATATTTTCAATAGAACATTGTTATTCCAGGACCCGAACCCTGAGGCTGCCGCCAAGGTATGGACGGAACTCAGGAAGGCGGGCATTCCATACAGCGTAAAGACCAAGGGCAAAAGCGGCACTTCTGCCATGGCTCGCTTCGGCACAGGCGGAAGGAACGGAACCATTGCCGGGGGCTCTGCGACTGAGACGACTTATCGCACGGGCGGCACTCCGCTGTCCTGGATGGAGCAGCCTGGGGCCGCTGGCACATTCTATGCGATTTACGTGAAAAAGGCAGACCTCGAGAAGGCTAAGGCGGTTTGCGATTTGGTTTAAGATGCGTGATCAGGCGGAAAGGCCGAAAAGGGTCGAGTATGTTGGAGGAAAGCACATGAACATTACCAGAAAAATTACTATAATAAGGAGAATATCTCTGTTAGCGGTATGCTTTTTTATGGTTTTTATCCTGTGCGGATGCCAGGGGGCTGGCGGTGCTGCTGAACCTAAAAGTGAGGCGGAGATCAGGGAAATGATCGATACGTCAGAGATCCTTGATGGCAGGCACAGGCGTGATGAGAATTACAGTGTAGACTTTTCGACCAGATACATTTCCGTGGGCGAAAAGACGGACCAGATAAAGTTCGCGCTGCACATGGCTGACAAAAGCTATGACGAGGCGAAGCTAAAAGAGTGTGCTTTTGCTCTTTGGGAAGATCTTTCGAAACTGACAGCCTTCACCGAAATTGCGCCTTGCGAAGTGACCGTATATCTTATGAGGGAAGGTACTTGTGAGGCTCCGGTCAGTGCTGGGGCGGAGATTTTTTGCACTTTGGAGGATTTCGAGAGCGGGGCGTATCGTGATGCGCTTTGCGAAGGCGCCTATGGGCTTAGCAGTGCGTGGCAGGCATGTGGACTTGCGGGCTGTGCTTTCTTAGAGGCGGATGACGTTGATCTTAAGGCGTACTACGAAGATGAGAGCCATGCGCTTACGGCTACATGCTCGGCGCTCCATTTGTCGCCACTGATTTCGGACGAGGAGACTGTGTATGCGGCACGTGAGACCGCGCGGAGCCTGGCGGCTTATGTTATTGAAAAAGACGGGTTCGGGGCTTTTGTGGAGGTGGCGGATCCCATGGCGAAACTCCCTGGCTGGCTTGAAAGCGCTGGGATTAGCGTGAAGCTGCCTGAAGTGCGTGAGGAGATGACGGTTTTAAGGGTTTATTCGAATCCTTCGCATCTGGCAGAAATAAAAGTGAATAACCTGAGAGTCTTTGTAAATGAAGATAGCTATTTGAGGGACGCGGATGAGATTTATCTCTGGATGCAGGATTATTATGCCGGGATGGACCTCGTTATAGAGCAGATTTTGGAAGAGGTGCCGTCGGTGGCGGAGACGTTGGAAAAGCGTCTTAATGAGGCGTTCGAGATTGATTTGGTAAGCCAGATGAACATGACCGTTGCGGAACCCTTGACTAATAAAGTTGTGTTGTCCAATAGCGGCAATATTTGGCATGAAATGGTGCATATACTTCTTGAGGAATATGTGCCAAATGAAGACCTTTGGTGGGAATGTGAAGCGATTGCGGAGCACTTCAGCCATAGGGCACAGACAACCTACGCACCGACCACGTACATTTGTAACGGGTTGGATGAGTATGTGGAATTTTTCGCCGAGGAGAGCGGCAAAGAGGCGAACGACGACGATATGGTTTATCATAAAAAGGTGTGTGAGCTGTACGAGAAATTCGCTGATCCTGCCTGGAGCGACCGCGACGATTTGGCTGCCTTTTGTCATGCATACGGCATAAGTTCCATCATACTGGACGGAAAAATCGAGCGCACCCAGGTTCGGAGAAAGTACGACACTCCGCTTGCAGAAAAGCGCGGGTACGGCGCGGGTCGTAAGGCTGTCGAAGGAAATGGCTTGACCTATCCGGAGGCGGAGGTGGTGTTTGAGTACCTGGCGGGATGCTTTGGTGATGGAAGTTCTGGGGCTGCTGATGCGGCTGATGATGCGGATGTGGCTTCGGGTTCCGGGGCTACGGCTGGCGATGGCGGTGGCGCCGGGGCTGGTATTCCTGGCAGAATGGACACTATGGTTGATGCGTACATGAACGGACTTTCATTGGAGAAAGCCATAGGGATAAGTTATGCCGATGCTTATAAAGAAGCGAAGGAGTATTTCAGTGAGAAATACGGGGGATGATGAAATTTGGCGCCGGGGATTTTTTGCGAGCCAAAAGGGATGATGAAATTTGGCGCCGGGGATTTTTTGCGAGCCAAAAGGGATGATGATAGATACCCCAAGTATAAATATGATAAAAGGGTCTGCGCCGTTTAGATGGTGCAGGCCCTTTATCTTGTCTGGCTTGTTCGGTGATGCTAATACCATTCGGTTTCCCAGAGGCAAAAAGGTATTAGCTCCAGAGGATTTCTAATACCATTCAGGCCTGTAGAAGAGAAATGGTATGAGTGCCAGAAATCAGACTCATACCCATAGGCTCATAGAAGGAAAAAGGTATGAATCCAGGAGAGAAAAGCATGAATCCGAGAGACAGACTCATACCTAAATATCTCATAGAAGATAAAAGGCATGAGTTTCAGAAATCAAACTCATACCCAATAGGCGCATAGAAGGAAAAAGGCATGAATCCAAGAGAGAAAAGCATGAATCCTGAAGAGTAATTCATACCTAAATATCTCTAAGAATGGAAAAGGCATGAATCTCACTCCCCGCCCCTCCTCTCCCCCAAAAAAACCCCAAAAAAAGGCCATCTCCCCCGAAATGCAACCTGTATGTGCGTAATTGGCAGGCGAAATTGGTGGAGCAGGACCTAAATTTTTGTTAGGGTAAGACCATAAAAACGATGGAGCTGCAGCCAACGTAAAGCAATTAAATCTTTTCAAAGGAGGTATGATTATGAATATTAACGAAAAGCGCAAACCGCGTAATAGAATAATCGCGATAGTAGCCTGTCTTCTGGTTTTAACCCTTGGATTGGCTTTAGGAAAATATGTTTTTCCGAATGGTTTAGCAAGCATAGCTAGTGCGGACGAAAATGTCGTACCTTTTGAGCCGGTTTCGGAAGATGCAACTGATATCCAAAAAATACATTTCGCTTACTTTGAAATGTTGGGTGATACTATAAAGTTTATGGCTGATACTACTGAAGATGGAATGCTCTATCTCTATGATGCAGAGGATCCTTCAAAGGTTGTTGCCACTGTCCCCGCAAAATTTGAAAACAACTATTATAAAGCAGAGGGCGTTCCAGAAGGAAATTACGACAGAATCGATTTTGTCGTATCCACAGATGGATTTGAAGGAAGAGGTAAGCTTGCCATGGATATCGAGTTTAGTGATGACGGTTCGAGCTTAGGCACTGAACCGTTTGATGCAGAGCTGAAGCTCGGTATGCCGGATACTTTAGAGGTATTTGATATCGATATGATCCCTTCTGAGGATGGACGTTGTGAGGTTACTGCCAACTCATCTTTAGACGGAACGCTGACTCTTTACCCTGCCATAGAAGGTGCATCTCCAATCAATCTTCCGGCTAAGTTTGAGGGCTACAAGTATGTTGCTACCGGAGTTCCATATGGAGCTTATACAAAAATAGAGTTGTCTGTAACAGATGGCAAAGAATCCCGTGAAGCACTGGCAGCTGAATACGCTTACTACGATGAGAACGGCTGTAGTGTTAACTCTTCCGAGCTGGAAGCCACCTTCCTTTACAGCGACTATAAAGTGGATGAGGAGAAACTCGAAAAAGCCATTAATGATGCTATGCTTAGTAGATTTTTAAGGGAATATGTTGGTCAGGGTTATGGTGACTATAAAGAAGATCATAAAATCTGGGGCTACGATATAAAAGACTTTTGCATATATGCTTATATCACTTCCAAGTTCGATTTATATACCGAAAATGATGACGGAACATATTCCAAAGCAGATAGCAAAAACGGTCCATGCTGCTTAATCTTCTCCGCAGGTAAAAAGGGCGAGTATATCCTTGAAAAGGATTTGCGCCCATATGAAGAAAGTGTAACAGAGGAAGAAAGGGCACAATGGATGAATTCATTGTTCCCGGAAGATCTTATCCCTGATCTTACATCTGTTGATTACAGCAGTGACTTCTAACAGGACCAGCGCAAAAAATATCTTTAAAGCAACTTTGAAGTATTGAACGGATATTGACCTTAAAGGTTTCAATATTGGAAAGGCCGGGCTCTCCCCCATGAGCCCAGCCCTTTTTCAAGGAGAAATGCATTGAATATGTGGGGAGTCAATGATATAATCCAAAAAAAGGCTCTGAAACGGCATTTTTTGCTAAATGCAACTTGAACGTGCGCAATTGGTGGACTGAATTGGTGGCGTGAAAACGCTCGTTCTGTTACATTTAAAGCGAGAAAATAAATGGGGAATGCAATATAAGTTTTTATCTGAAGATGTAAAAAAGAGGTATTCCAATGGTATTTAATGAAAAACTTATGCAGCAACGTAAAGTGCTCGGGATGACTCAGGAAGATCTGGCAGATCGACTTGATGTGAGCCGTCAGACCGTCAGTAAATGGGAAAACGGCGACTGCATGCCTGATGCAGATAAATTCATTCGCCTCTCAGATATTCTGGAAATCAGTCTGGATGAACTTGCCGGGCGTGAAGTGCAGATTGAACCTGTTGTGCTCCCTGCTCCGGAGATCCCTCAACCTGGCAGGAAGGAGCGCAGAATCCTCATGTCAGTAATTGCCTGCATCATAACTCTGGTCATAGGATTGCTTATCGGTAAGTTTGCTTTGGCCGGTTCGGACGGCGGTGCTCAAGCGCAAATCGATCCGTCGTTACAAGGGAATCCGTCTGAACTGAAAGTATGGAGCTTTGATATACTTGACGGAAAGGCCATTTTTGTCACAAACACCAAAGAAAACGGCACGGTAGATTTCTATACCAACGAAAATCCAGACAAGGACCCGCTAACACTTCAGGCGATATATAATGAGGATGACGGATGTTATTATGTTAGCGATCTCCCCTACGGAGAATATGCCCGTGTGGTATTTAACGTAGTTTCTGAAGGTCAGGAACTCAGTGCTGAACTTGTAACTGAACTCGAATATAGCGAGAGAGGCGCCAGTTATACAGGTAGAACAGCACTTGATGGATTAGAGGAGACACTGGCTGTGTCCGATTTGGTAGTAAATAGCTTCGATCTCAGCATATCTGACCCTACCATGGCACACTTCACATCCAATGTTACTGAGGACGGAGTGCTGATCTTCTATCCAAGTAGTAAAGGAAGAAAAGTATTCAGTGTTCCGGCATTTTATAATGATGGCATTTATATTGCCAAAGGTATTGAATTCGGGAGATATAGCCATATAGACTTTTCCGTGTCCATTGATGGTGAGGTCTTAGAAACAACAGTAGTCGAGAATGTGGTGATTAACGAAGACGGATATTATAATGCAAGTAGTAACCAACAGATTCTGGAAGATGACTATGATGTAGATGAAGAGAAACTTGACATAACAATAAGGAAGATGCTTCTGTATAACGCAGCGGAAAAAACAGATGATAAAGGAGCATCTTGTGATTTTGCGGAGGGGCACAAAATATGGGACTATGATATCGTTGATGGTGATATATATGCATATGTTACCGCTAAGACCGTCGCACATTATTATGATGAAGACAGCAATTTTGTTGTTCAGCCCGTAGAGACCGGTCCGTATTTTATGGTGGTCTGTGTTGATGACGAAGGCAACTATAAAGCCGAGAAGATCGTTGAGCTTGAAGGGGATGCCTGGAAAGAAGATAAGAATAACTGGTTAACCCAAAAGATGAAATCCGATATTTCCTCTGAAGACTATGATAGCGACTTTTATCAGGATCAGATTTATGCATATCTGGGGGACTACTAACTAGGATAATAAGGTCGGTTCAGGTGCGAGGGGAACATGGTGCCCCGCCCGGTATCGGGTATATTAGACAATTGTATATGGCTTTTAGGAATGACATGATCTTCGGGTCATGTCATTTTTTATAGGGGCTGTGGTGGTGTGGGGTTCCGGGGTGCATGAGTGACATCATACATAAACTTCGAGAACAGCCTTCCATGTATGAGTGACATCATACATAAACTTCGAAACCTGCCACCCATGTATGAGTGACATCATACATAAACTTCGAAAACAGCCATCCGTGTATGAGTGGACTCATACATAAACCACGAAAACAGCCTTCCATGTATGAGTGGACTCATACATAAACTTCGAAAACAGCCATCCATGTATGAGTGACATCATACATAAACCACGAAAACAGTCGTCCATGTATGAGTGACATCATACATAAACTTCGAAAACAGCCTTCCATGTATGAGTGACATAAGGCGGCGAGGATTTTTTTCGGCTTAGTTCTCGGAATGTGGTGAAAAGAGAGGAAATCGAGAGAGGAGCCTGCGCGACCCGCAAAAAATCCCCGCGCCCCGGTAGCACACCCCCCAGGAGCACACCCCCGCCCCGCTCATACCAAATTCCATATTGCGAAAAACATCCCTAAATGTTATGATTTTTGAAAAGGGAGTTCCGCGCCGCGCCAGTCGGCCCGAGCGCACCCCGAGCGCCCGCCCGCTCCCTTGTAACAAATCACTAACTACCGGCATAAATATTTAGATTAAGAAGAAGGTGAAAACGTTGGCTGATCTCGACAGCATATACAGACAAAATGCGGACATGGTCTTCAGATTTTTGTTGGCCAGAACCGGGTCTATAGATCTGTCGGAAGAGCTTACGCAGGAGACCTTCTACCAGGCAGTGAGGAGTATAGACCGATACGACGGCAGTTGCCGCATAAGCACCTGGCTTTGCGGCATCGCAAAAAACGTCCACCTGACGTACCTCCGAAAGCACAAGGACACATTGCCAATGGACGATGCGTGCCGACTAAGCATCGAATCCACGGAGGATACCGTGGCCAGAAAGAGCGAAGTGAATGAAGTGCTCAGTGCCATTGATAAATTACCTGATCCTGGAGGGGAAATCCTCCGACTAAGGATCATGGGTGGACTTTCATTCAAGCAGATAGGAGAAATCCTTGGACATACAGAGACCTGGGCAAGGGTCAATTATTACCGGGCGAAAAAAGCTGTCGCCGGGGAGGTGAGACAGAATGACTAAGAAAATACCGTGTTACGTAGCGCAGGATCTGCTTCCGCTGTACGTTGAAGATCTTTTGTCGCCGAAGAGCGCGGAAGACATAAGGCAGCATCTCGAAGAATGCGAAGAGTGCCGCGAACTATATAATCAGATGAAAAGCGATGAGCCGACTTTTGCCGACGATATCCCCGAGGTGGATCATCTTAAAAAGATAAATTCCAAGAGGCGCAGACTCATTGTGGCAACGGCTCTGATTGTGGCGCTGGTTTTTTGCGGTGCCTTTATAAGCGGCAAAATCCGTTCGGCGAAGGCTGACATAAGCTTCGACGAAGCGTCAAAGACCATGGTCATTTACGGCAAAGACGATACGAACATCAAGCTTCCCGAGACCGTAAACGGCGCAAATAATCTCGATGCGCAGTTCAACACTTTCCGCGTCGAAGTTTTTATCCCGATTCTCAGGACGGGGGGCAAGTCGCTTCAGGAATTTTTGCCTGACTATCTGGGGCGTACCAAAGAGAGCCTTGGGTTCATCAGAAACTACGTGAAGGAAAACTGTCATAACGAGGAGCTCGCCAAAAGAGCGAACAAGTACGTGGATTTTGGCATAATGGCTCGAGGTGGTTATGCGTGGACCGAAAAGGATAACAGAATCAAGATTGAGATCGGCGCATATTACTGGCATCGCGAGGAAATGTATGTGCTTTCACTTCTCGGCAGCAAGAATGTTCGCTGGCCGCAGCTGGGCTATGCCTGGTATCTGGGCTCCTGCATAGATCCTTACAGTGAAAGTCTTCAAGTGACCTTTAACGATAATCTTAAGAATGCGCGCTACTTCGATGCATATGAAAGAAGCGGCGGGACTTTGGAACCTACCCCCGAAAACTGGAGGAAGCTGAGCGATGCAATATCCTACTATTGCTTAACTGTGAATCGGGAAAACGGCACGCCATATGAGGTAATGCCCATCAGATACACTGCACTCTACAGCGCCCCGGCCAAGGCACCAAAAGATCCCGGTGATGAGATGAGCGTTTCCATGGCGACTTCCTTCATCGCATACCTTGCGGATCAGTATGGATTCAGCGCGGTGAGTGATTTTTGCTTCGGAGGAAAAACCTTCAAGGAGGTCTTCGGCACAGACTACCAGAGTGCCTATGACAGCTGGACAAAGTGGATAATTGAAACTTATGGAGATTGATGGAAAATGAGCGTATATGTTGATGATCCCAAAAAAACAGGGCATGGCCTTGATAAGCTAAATGCCTTCACAGAAGAACTGCATCAGTGGTCCCTGGGCGGCAAAAAACCTGCCCTGGCTTCGAGAGAACTTAAATACGTGCTCGATTGCCAGAGGGCGCGCCTTGATGCGCGTGGCCTTTCCATGGAGCAAAAAATCGACCACGTGGAGGATGAGGTAACCGGCGAACTCGTAAGACGCGGCGAGGGGATAGATGCCAAAGTTGTCTACAGGGAATCGGTCCAGCAGACCGTCATCAGGAACAGCCGAAAAGTTCTGCGCAAGAAAAAAGAACCCATAAACATCTACGCGACCCTTCTCGAGAAGAAGGGGGTCAGGGATTTTTCGTGCACCTGTCCCAACTGCGGAAATACTGACCTTATATCAAAGATGGAAGACGGCTGCCCCTACTGCGGGACGGTCTTTGAGATAGAGGACGTGTGGCCTAGGTTCACTGCCTGGTACAGCGTGCCCGGAATTGTGGAGAGGGCCAAAACCGTGCGCAATCTGAAGAGGTATCTGACGATCATATTTATTTGCGCCTTGGTTATAATGTCCTTTGTGACCTGGTACTCGCATCCCGACTATGACCCGATACCAAGGGTTATCACATCACCCATCGTCGGAGCGGTTACGGCAGGAATGATCGTCGTGGCTTGTTATATGATTTTTAGTTTCAGGCTCATAGGGAGGGTGTTTTTTGAGGCTGGAAGAGCAATGCCCCTTCTTGGAGGCATGAAGACGAAAAGAAAGGTCGATGATTTGATAAAAAATTACGAGCCGGACTTTTCCTACTCGTATTTCGAGGGTCGCCTTGTGTCCCTGCTCCGCGCCATCGCCTTTACGGATGACCGGGTAGGCCTCAGCATATATGAAGGAAACGAGGACCTTTCGTTTTTTGATTCTGTGATTGACATGCAGTACCGCGGATCCTTGAAACTTCTGTCCTTTAAGGTTGAAGACGGTGTGATCCGCATGCAGCTTAAGGCATATATGACAAACCTTCGCTACGAAGGCAGGCTGAAGCACAAAGATGAAAACTACATCGTAACCATCGAAAAAGATATAGGCGCAGGAGCGGACCTGGGCTTCAGCCTTTGCAGCGTCAAGTGCCGCAACTGTGGCTCGAGCTTCGACGCTTTGCACATGAAAAACTGCCCCTACTGCGGGACGCCCTACAAGTTGGTCCACGATGACTGGATGATCACGTCCATAAAGATGGCGTGAAGCGGCGCGCCTGGGTTTGCACGCAGTAATTACAAATAATGATGATATGCAAAAAACGTTCGCGCATGACGATCTTACAATTGAATTAGCAGAAAAGCGCACTTCCGGGGCGGAGGTTTACCGCATGGAGAACGCCTATCTCAGGGTGATGGTGTCGAATCTGGGGTGCAGGCTGCTTTCCATCGAAATGAAGGAGCCGGACGGCGAATATAAGGATGTGATCCTTCGCCCGAAAAATCCTGATCATCCTGAGGAGGACGGTTCGTACATGGGCTCCGTAATCGGCAGGGTTGTGAACCGGATCTCCAACGGGAAGTTCACCTTGAATGGCAGGGAGTATACTCTTAAGACAAACGATGGCAGGAATCATCTTCATGGCGGAGAATCAGGGTTCGACTGCAGATTTTTTGCGCCAAAGATTGAAGAGGATGGTATCGTTTTTTCTTATGACTCGCCTGACATGGAGGAGGGTTACCCGGGCAATCTGCATGTGGACGTTAAGTACGTTCTCAGGGGCGGCACTTTTGGAATCGTTTATTCGGGATTTAGCGACGCGGACACCATCCTGAATCTCACGAATCATATGTATTTCAACCTGTCCGGCGGGGGCACGGTTCTGGGGCACCTGCTTCAGATCAAGGCGGACCGTTTTATGCCGGTGGATGATGACTGTCTTGTTAAGGGTGAGCTCGCGGAGACTAGGGGCACGGTGTTTGACTTCAGTGAGCCCGCGGTAATCGGTGAGCGCATGGATATGAATGAGCCCGAGATTCGGAAGGCGCATGGTTTCGATCATGCCTTTGTTCTGGCGGCGAGTTCGGACCAGGTTTTGCTCGCGGACGAGGCGTCGGGGAGGCAGCTCGTAATCTCGACGGACATGCCGATGGTTCATGTGTACACGGGGAATTACCTTTCTGTGAGTGCGGCAGGAGGCATGGACAACAAGGCTGCCGAGGACGGCAAATACTACAAAGACTACGAGGGAATCGCCCTTGAAACCGAGTTTTGTCCGAACTCCATAAATGTTGAGAAGGATCCCGCCGTGATACTTAGAAAAGGCGACACGTACCACTCGGAGACCTATTACACCTTCATGAGGATGGACTAGAGCCACGTGCGGCGCGCCTGGGTCTGTCGAAGCAGCAGCACCGCCACCGCCAAAATCAGCAAAAAACCTTGCGCCAGTCAGCAACTCAATTATTTACAAACCGCTAATCGAATGATAAAATATAATCAACCATAAAGAGCACGTGAGAGACAAGCTCGTTGACCGTGCAGCAACCTGCTGAAGGCTGCCTTAAGGCAGACCCGGAAGTAAGGTGCTAAAGCTTGAACGATGGGATGCGGAGAATGACAGAATCGAGGTCCCGTCGTGACGATGGGATCTTTTTTGTGCTCCGATGGTTTTTTGCAAAATTAAAACGATCATATGCGGCATGTCCGCAGGAAGGAGCACAAAATGAAATTAGTAACCACTGAACCTAGAGGAAATCGAATCTTATACGTTATCCCTGATGAGAATAATCTGCCCCAGTTTTCATGCTGGTACCTGAAGGCAGAAAAGCTCGAACTGATTTTTGCACTGCTGGATGCGGAGGATATCGACGTCAGATATATGAACAAGGCAGATGACCGCAACTACATGGTATGCCAAAAGCGCGACCATCCGGAAAATGGGGCAGTAGTCATTAAATACACCAGAGAAGGCGAGGCAGAAGATCAGGATTATGTTTTGCACGACATTGTATTCGGAGAAGACCTCAGCGTGGCGATGGATATTATGATTAAGTATTACAAAGGGTAACACAAATTGTAAGAGAAGTTGAAAATGCCGATTTGATCATAGCCCCTATAGCTGATAATAAAATGTTCTATATCATGACACAGTTTACGGATGGGGAAATTAATGCAGATGTTGCACTTCATTCACTATCTGCATCAAAGTTGGGGCTTCAGTATATCTTGAAAACTGAAAAGGCTTTGAATAATCTGACTCCAATAGAGAGATATTATTTATCAGTACCTGAACGCGAAGATTGTCAAAGACTGTTAAATGAAAGAAGCATAGAGATAGATACCAAATTAAAAATGGCGAAAAGGGAGTTCAAATCCGGATTGTACATAGAGGAATTGTTAAAATGAAAAAATTTGACCATAATGGCTTGCTTTTAGCGGAATATCAAGGCAAGCTGTTCGAAAAATCATATAGACTTAACTGTTCTACTGGAGTGTTTATACGAAGGTTTATACATTCTGAGTTGCTTAAAATGTTGGATCTGAATAATCCATCTGTTCTTACGCTTGATGCAAACGAAGGCATTGACAATATCACAAAACAGTTCGGTGACACAGATTATGGGAAAGTAAAGTATACATTGTCTGCCTTGTTTTGGATCGGCTATATGTACAGATATATTTCATACACTAGAGAACAGTCTACTAAGTTCGTAATGCAGCTTTTTAGTTATAAACAAATGAATGATGTTTACTACACTTTTCATACTCAGGACCCTGAGTGGTGTATTAAAAGCCTGTTGGATTTAAATGGTATGACGGAAGATGTATTTGATAATAATTATAGATTAAAGCAAATAATCAGAATGAAAGAGCAATCGTAAACTTGTTTGTACGACTTGAACAAACAAGTTTTGCGACAGGTTGTGTCAGGACCTGCGCGGCCGAAATGCGTTTCGGCTCATTTCCCCGATTTTCCAAATATGAGCCGCAAAAAATCTGCAGCCCTCCGCTTAATTCCAGAAAATCCGGCGAAAAAGAGGAACTGCTGTCCGCAGATGTTTTTTGCGCCAAATGAGTGGAACTTCCAGAGAAAATCTCCACTCATAATCGAGATTTCCCCGAAAAGAGTGGAAACCTCCACATCGCCATACCATCACATACCACCACACCCACATTTGTAGAGATAAAATCATGACTAAGAAAAAGAAAGACATTAAACTATATAACATAATGCTGCCTCTGTGGTTATTGCTTTTTTGGCCGTCGCCACTTTGGTTAGTTCTTATTCCAATCAATTATATCATCGACAGGCTGATTCTCGGGTGGGGATTAAAAGGCCTGGAGAATAGAGGAGAACTCTGCAGAAAATTAACATGGAAGATTTGTCTGGCTGGATTTTTGAGTGATTTTATCGGGGCAATAGTGCTTTTCAGCGTGAGTTTTCTCCCGGATTTAATTTGGGAAAGCACATCATCATTTATGGAAAATGTATCTTATGGTGTAGGGTTCAATCCCTTTGACAGCATCTTATCGTTCTTAATAGTAATGCTGGCCATTGCAGTTTCTGGACTTGCCATATACTTAATAGACAAATCGATCCTGACAAAAGCGGGAATAGACCTGGAGCGAGCTAAGTCGGCGGCCTTAAAACTGGCGCTTGTTACGGCACCGTATCTGTATCTGGTTCCGTCATCTATGTTGTATACATCGATATAGGATAAGATGCATCAGGGCGAATTAATTGCTAAATCGAGATTTGTAAGGGTGTTAAGATATGTTTGATTACGAAAGACATTTCAATCAATACTGCGATGATAATCAATTAGACTTGATATTATCTTTCAATATGCCAACGGGATATGAAACTGCTAACGGCACTTTTGATATTGAGTCAAAAACGGTATTCATAAATGCAGAGTTTTTAAAAGAAGCGCCTGATTATGAAAAAGCTTTTTACCTTTTTCATGAATTGAGACATTCTTCACAGTATCTTTGCCCCGAACTATTTAGCAATGTGATCAATCGCAGTATTCAATACGTTATCATGTACGATGGCACTTGTTATAAGATCATTAACGGAGAGTATTACGAGTGTAAATTAGAAGGCGACGAAGAGTATTTTTCAAATATCTACCTTGGACAACCGTATGAATTTGACGCCAATAAATACGCTTATGAACAGGTAAAAAATATCTATGGAGATTCGGATGGCCTGCATAAACTGTACGAATTCTGGATGCCGAGTCAGCCTGTGTCTGATGATGTTCAAGATTCTGTATATGCTATGATCGACGAAAAGATACAAATGAAAGATTAAGTGACAAATTCAGGTTCATCGGATTAACAAAAAAGCAAATATAGAGA
>JAEEGL016070404.1_pt1 | contig 16174 bp, 14 predicted proteins | sample 9134231 | NCBI WGS metagenome assembly JAEEGL01 (sample SAMN16246548, study PRJNA631951) | gut metagenome | biome: gut microbiome; feature: rumen; material: fiber-attached | host: Bos | place: Iran: Karaj | collected 2018-10
ATGCTGTAGTTGTTACCACTGCCAACATTGGCGATATGCAAGCCGAAATCAATTTGATTTGGGACTATATCTTGCCTGTGTTGTAATTGAGTGAGTACATTATTAATAAAACAGGGTGTGCACGCGCACACCCTATTTTTATTATGCATCTTTTGTAAAATGACCTACTTTGTTAAATTACCACTTCACGCCAGAAACTTTAGCAACCTTACGAATGATCTCTGTGTTATCCATTCTGCCAGAGAATTCCTGACTGCCCGCTCCTACGGCATACACAGGCACGTATGCTGCTGTGTGGCTGCCAGATGACCATAACAAGTGAGCTTGCTCAGCCATCACGTACTTGGCAACAGTAGCCAATTGTTCTGTGCGAGAATACATATTCTCATCGAATTTAGCTCTGTTTTTGGTGAAAGTTTCTTCAAAACAGTCACGTAACTGCTTTTCTTGTTCCCATGTGATGCTCAGCTCTTTCCAAAAGCCCATCTTATCAGCCAGCAGAGCCTTGACATCTTCCCAACTTGTCTTGCCCTCTTTGCGAAGATCAGTGATGTATCTTGACAATACATCGATTGACTGCTTTTGATATGACAAAGCCTTCAAATTCAGAGTGTAGCCTCCGCTTGAGCGCCCCATTGACAAACCACCTGTTTCATGGTCTGCTGTAATTACAATCAATGTCTCTTTAGGATGTTTCTTATAGAACTCATATGCGACTTTCACAGCATTATCCATATCTTCCAATTCATAAACCATTGAGGCAGCATCGTTAGCATGGCTTGCCCAGTCTATTTTACCTCCTTCAATCATCAAGTAGAATCCTTTCTTTGCATTCTCCTTCATCAAGAAATCGATAGCACTCTCAGTAATCTCAGCCAATGTCAAGTCACCTGGCTGACGGTCAATCGCATAACGCAAACTTGCTTGGTCTGCATCAGCTTTTTCCATCAGAATCATTTTCTTTGCTCCATCGCGCTTTGCCTTATATTCATTAACGCCACGAGCCAAAGTATAGCCTGCCTGCTCGAAAATAGGGAAGAGGTTAGGTGCATCTTTCCCTTCATAAGTCTTATCTGGCTTCAGAAAACCACTACCTGCGAAGAAGTCAAAGTTTGATTTGGGCAACCAACTAGCTATTTCATAATACATGTTTCTATGTATTTCGTGTGCGTACTGTGAACCTGGAGTTGCATGGTCGATACTTACAGAAGTGGTGATGCCAACACGTTTGCCAGCTTTTTTGGCTTTCTCGGCAAATGTTTCTACAGGATTCTTGTCGGCATCCACCCCCATTGCATTATTGTAGGTCTTCACACCTGCTGCCAACGCAGTGCCTCCAGCTGCAGAGTCAGTGATGGAGTTGGAAGAAGAATGAGAGTTAGCATGGCTTGCTACAGGGAATGAAGGGAAAAGAAGAGGTTTGATACCAATAGTCCCTTCTACTTCTGCCAGAAACATCTCGGTTGTATTCACTTGGTTTAAGCCCATGCCGTCACCAATAAAATAAAACACATACTTAGCTTGCTGGGCATTGATATGGCACACAGCCATAACTACCAGCAGAAATGTAACAAATAACTTTTTCATAGGATTATTAATTAATAATTGTGTTGCAAAGATAAAAGAAATTGTTCTTTATTTTGCAAAATTGCATCAATTATTATGCCACATTATTTGATCATTAGATAGGCGAATACTGCTAATTACGATTTGTTGATACTTTTTTGCATTTATTTAGATAACCAAATATATATATAGCGTATATTTGTAACAATATTTGATGATAACTCATTAGAGAGAAACAACAACTGATCAAAAATATGAATAAATTTAGTTTCGTAAAAGAATTGGCACGTCGATTACAAATCACCGACACAGCAGCAAAAGCCTTTGTAGATGAATACAACAGGCTGGTAATTGACAAGATGTGTGAAGGGGAGGAGGTTAAGCTACAGTATTTCGGTAAATTCATTCCTCACCGTCAGCCTAGACGTCCAGGACGTGATCCTCGAAACGGTGAGTACCATGATATTCCTGAACGTGTGACCATTAAGTTTAAAGTTAGTGCAAATGTATTAGATGAACTTAATGATTGAATGAATTTGATAATTGTATAAGGAGAGGGGAGACATTATTGTGAGATGTCGCCCCTTTTTTATTCATACAACATTGTCACAAATTGTTAAATAATCCAACAATCTACTTGATGGGCAGAAATCAAGCCGAATTTGCAAGGTGGATTGCGTAAAAATCATTATATTTGCAGCTAAACAATTAACAAAATCTGAAAACCTATGAATAAACTAATCCAAAGTATCATTGAACGCGCTAGAGCGGATCGCCAGCGCATCGTATTACCTGAAGCAACAGAAGAGCGCACCTTGAAGGCTGCCGATCGAGCTTTGGGGGAAAGCATTGCTGACATAGTTCTCATTGGTGACATCAAGGAGATTCACCGTATGGCAGATGAGTTTGGGTTGAAGAATATTGATAAGGCAACCCTAATAGACCCATTAGACAACCCCAGGGCAGAAGAATATGCTCAATTATTAGCAGAACTTCGTAAGAAAAAGGGTATGACCATTGAGCAAGCTCGCGAGTTGGTAAAGAACCCTCTATATTTGGGTTGCATGATTATCAAAACGGGTGATGCTGATGGCCAAATCTCAGGTGCTCTGAGCACTACAGGCGATACGTTGCGTCCTGCCCTTCAGATTATCAAATGCTCACCGGGCATAACGTGCGTGAGTGGAGCTATGTTGATGATTACTAATCAACCTCAATATGGTGAAAATGGCGTGTTAGTGGTTGGCGATGTGGCTGTAACCCCTATGCCTGATGCTAATCAGTTGGCTCAAATAGCCGTTTGTACAGCCGAAACAGCTCGTGCCGTTGGTGGCTTTGACGATCCGAGGGTGGCCATGCTGAGTTTCTCTACTAAGGGGTCTGCAACTCACGAAGTTGTTGATAAAGTATTAGAAGCCACTAAATTGGCAAAAGAAATGGCTCCTAACTTGAAGATAGATGGAGAATTACAAGCCGATGCAGCATTAGTTCCATCTGTGGGTAAGAAGAAGGCACCTGGCAGTGAGATTGCAGGTAATGCTAATGTGTTGGTATTTCCTAATTTGGAAGTAGGCAACATCGCTTATAAACTTGTACAACGTTTGGGCGATGCGTTGGCCATAGGCCCTATCTTGCAAGGTATAGCGCGCCCTGTTAATGATTTGAGCCGTGGATGTTCAATTGATGATGTTTATTATATGATAGCCATTACTGCTTGCCAGGCACAAGCTGCTAAGAAATAATTTTAAAACCCTATATCTATGAAGATTTTAGTATTGAATTGTGGTAGCTCGTCAATCAAATACAAATTGTTTGACATGACTGATAAATCTGTCATTGCTTCTGGTGGTATTGAAAAGATTGGTTTGGCCGATTCTTTCTTGAAGTTTGCGTTGCCTGACGGTGAGAAGAAAATAATACATAAAGATATCCCAGAACATACAGTGGGTGTGGAACTGATTCTCCAGACGTTGATTGATCCTCAGTATGGAGCTATCAAGAGTTATGATGAGATAGATGCTGTTGGTCACCGTATGGTGCATGGTGGTGAGCGTTTTACTGAGTCGGTATTGCTTACACCCGAGGTACTAAAAGAGTTCGAGGCTTGCAATGACTTGGCTCCACTTCACAACCCTGCTAACTTAAAGGGAGTGAATGCTGTAAAGGCCATCTTACCTAATGTCCCTCAGATTGGTGTGTTTGATACCGCCTTCCATCAGACAATGCCTGACTATGCCTACATGTATGCATTGCCCTATGAGTTTTACGAGAAATATAAAATCCGTCGCTACGGCTTCCATGGAACCTCCCATCGTTTCATCACGCAGTATGTTTGTGATTATTTAGGTGTTCAGAAGGAAGGATTGAAACTCATTACTTGCCACATTGGTAATGGCGCTTCCATTGCAGCTATTAAAGACGGCAAGGTGCTAGATACATCTATGGGTCTAACTCCTTTGGAGGGTCTCATTATGGGCACACGAAGTGGTGATGTTGATGGTGGTGTAATCACTTTCTTAGAAAACAAGTTGGGTGTAAACGCTGCTCAGATGAGCGACCTGCTGAACAAGAAGAGTGGAATGTTGGGTATCACTGGTGTTTCAAGTGATATGCGTGAACTAGAAGTGGCACAGAAAGAAGGTAATCCGCGTGCTATTTTGGCTGACAAGATGTATAACTATCGTATCAAGAAATATATTGGTGCCTATGCAGCAGTGCTGGGTGGTGTTGATGTTATCGTCTTTACAGGTGGCGTAGGTGAGAATCAAGCAAGTATGCGTGCTAACACTCTCGAGGGTTTAGAGTTTCTCGGTGTAAAGATTGATCCAGAACTTAATGCTGCAACTGTTAGGGGCAAAGAGGGTATTATCTCTACTCCAGATGCTAAGGTAAAGGTGGTAATCTTAGCAACAGACGAAGAGCTGATGATTGCTGAGGACACTATGAATATTATCAAGGCCTAATTTTTTTTAAGATACTGTGTGTGAATTTGTCATAATTTGCACGCAGTATCTTTCTTTTTGCAGCATTTAAAGATAAAAGAATAACCATTTAAAGTAAGGAAAGGGCATTGATATGAAGAAGGTTTTATTTGCATTGGCTATGGGCTTCGCACTTACTGGATGCGTTTCTGCCTACGATACCTATGATGGAAGTGGGTATAGCAACTATTCTTATGGATACAGCCAGGATTATATCATATTTAATAATGGATATCGCTACGGTTACGAAGCTGGTGTTATTGATGCTATTACCAACCGTATGGTATTGGCAATGGCACTTGACCGTGCTCGTGCTGCTCGCCTACTTGAGTTGAACAGAAGGTATTTCTATATCTTCCATAGCATGCCAAACTATAGCTTTGGCTACTACAACTTCAATCCTGGACCTCCACCTCCTCCACGTGGTCCTGTTGGTCCTGGCTATTATGGTGGTCCTAACCGTCCTCCTTATGGTGGTGGCTATGGCAATGGTTATGGCAACTACTATGGGCGTGGACAGGGTGGATACCGTTCTAGCTATGACGTTAATATGACTGACCGTGACTTGGAGGCAGCTGCGAAGGAATATACTCGTGGTGTGAAATCTATTGTTGGTAACCAGAACTACTCTGTGTTTGAGACAAGAGTACGTACTGATGCCAAGGCAGCAAAACAGAAGGTTAATGCAGTACGCGTGAATCCGAACTATAATGCTGAAAGGGTAAATACCAATGGTAACATTCCTTCTACTCGTACTCGTACGGGTACCAGCACCAACGTTCGTTCTAATACAAATACTGGTACTTCAACAACGCCTACAAGCAGTGGAACAAGGGTTCGTACTAATAGCAGTACTACAACTACTCCAGCTAGTACAACTAGCGGTACTAGAGTACGTAGCAATAGCAACTCTACATCTACGCCAGCATCTACTACCAGTGGTACAAGGGTTCGCAGTAACAGCAGCTCTTCTGGTACTACGACTCAGCCGAGTTCTACTACTACCCGCACGAGAGTGCGCAATAATAGTAGTACTTCGAGCAGTAGCACAACTACTACTACAAATACGAGCACTACTACCCGTACTCGTACGCGTACAAGATAATAATATAGTATTGGGAATAATTAAAAGGCTGCATTTGCAGCCTTTTTTGTTTGTCATATTATCTTTAACTTTTGCATTAAGTGTCAAAGATGCTTGTACTAGTTAGGCTAGTCAATCTTCTGATGTAAGGATTCTCTCCAATTCTTCTGCGTTCAACTTAAGGTGGAACTCTCCCTTTTTAGCTACAGATATGCTTCCCGTCTCTTCACTAACAATTATGGCCAATGCATCCGTTTCTTGTGATATCCCCATCCCTGCTCGATGACGCAAGCCTAATTCTTTAGGTATATCTAGGTTATGTGCTACAGGTAAGATGCATCCAGCAGCTTTGATTCGTTTGTGACTAATAACCATTGCTCCGTCATGGAGTGGACTGTTCTTGAAAAAAATATTCTCTATTAGACGTTGATTGATGTTTGCGTCAATTGTATCACCAGTTCGAACGATATTGTCAAGTGGCACATTGCGCTCCACTACAATTAAAGCACCAACTTTTCCTTTTGCCATGTTGAGGCATGCCATCACAATGGGTAATACATCTTCGTGAGTGCTCTGGTTATCTTTACTACCGAAAAACAATTTTACTAAGGCACTAGCACTATGATGTGAACCTAATGAAAAAAGGAAATGGCGGATTTCTTCTTGGAAGAGTACAATAATGGCTATTACACCCACACTGATTAGTTTGTCGAATATTGTACCCAATAACCTCATTTCCAACACTTGAGTGACAATTAACCATGAAAGTACAAAAATCATCAGGCCCATAAACACTTTTATTGACCCCGTTGACTTCATCAGTTTATAAAGGTAGTATAACAAAGTCGCTACCAGAAGGATGTCAATCAAATCCTTAATGCCAAATTGGAAAAACATATCTTACAGTTATCTTGGTTAAATTCAAAATTCTTTACGGTCTGCCAAAGTTTGATTGCTTCTACTGCCTCTTTCACGTCATGTACTCTTAAAATGTTGGCTCCTTTGCTCAAGGCAATTGTGTGTAATACGGTGGTGCCGTTTAAGGCGTCTTGAGGGGTTATGTCAAGTGTTTTATATATCATTGACTTTCGTGAAAGACCTACAAGAATGGGAAGTTGAAAGATATCAAATTCATTTAGATGTGCCAGCAACTCAAAGTTGTGTGCTTGTGTTTTGCCAAAGCCAAATCCAGGGTCAATTATGATATCATTCACATTCATCTCATGGAGTTTCCTCACTTTCTTTGCGAAACTTAACATCACTTCTTTCAAAACATTTTCATATTGGGGAGCTTGTTGCATATTCTGAGGAGTTCCCTGCATGTGCATAATAATATATGGAATGCGCGCACAGGAAATAGTAGAAAACATCTTACTGTCCAGTTCTCCTCCAGAGATGTCATTCACCATAGCTACACCGAACTCTTCAATGCACATTTTCGCCACATCAGCCCTGAAAGTGTCAATAGAAACAATGGTTTTTGGGGCTTCTTTACGTAATATCGCTAATCCTTCACTTAGCCGCCTCTTCTCTTCTTCTATAGGCAAATCTACTGCCCCTGGGCGTGAAGAATAGGCACCTACATCCAGAAAATCTGCCCCTTCTGCCAACATCTGTATCACCTTTTGAGATATTTGTTCCGCTGTCAGCATACGGCTGTCCTTGTAGAAAGAGTCAGGTGTCAAATTCAGGATGCCCATTACCTTAGGGGTGGATAGGTCAAGCAACTGCCCGTTGACGTTTATTGTTCCTGTAAACATAACTTTCTGTATTTTTGATTACAAATGTAATGAAAAAACCTTATTTTTGCATGAATTAAACTCAAGAAAAAATGATAGATCGTCTTTATCAGTTATTTCAGCAATGTAGTTGTGTAACAACCGACAGTCGTAATTGCCCATCAAATTCTCTGTTTATTGCCCTTAAAGGGGATAACTTCAATGGTAATGCTTTTGCAGCTAAGGCTCTTGAAGCTGGATGCAAATATGTGGTTGTTGATGAGGCTGCCTATGTGCCGCAGGGTGATAAGCGTTACGTTTTGGTTGATAATAGTTTGAAGGCTTTACAAGAATTAGCCAACTATCATCGTCGTCAACTGGGCGCACCCATCCCTACCATACAAGACAATAGCAATATCCCCATCATTGGCATCACAGGTACTAATGGCAAGACTACAACTAAGGAACTTACAGCAGCTGTGCTCTCAAAAAAATATAATGTACTCTATACTCAGGGTAATCTCAATAATAGTATTGGTGTACCACTTACTGTTTTGCGTATGAAACCCGAACATCAAGTAGCTATCATTGAGATGGGAGCCAGCCATCCAGGCGATATCCAGGAATTGGTAAATGTTTGTGAGCCTAATATTGGGCTCATCACCAACGTGGGCAGAGCACACCTGCAGGGTTTCGGCTCATTCGAAGGGGTGAAGCGTACAAAAGGTGAACTATATGATTTCATAAAAGCTACTCATGGAGAAGTGATTGTAAATGCTGATAGTGACGATTTGATGCAAATGCTTGCCGAAAGAGATATGAACCAAAGTCAGCAAGTTATCTATTATGGTGGTAAAGATAACAAGTACAGTATATCTATTTGTGGCGAGGTAGTAGATCGCTCGGCTTTTCTACATTTCCGTTGGAGGAGTGAAAACCCTCTTTCTGGTGAGATTGGGACTTGGCATGATGTGCAAACACATCTCATAGGTGATTATAACCTTAGCAATATGTTGGCGGCTATCGCTGTTGGTGTGAGGTTCAGCGTAGCTCCTGACTATATTTGTGAGGCCTTATCTTCTTATGAACCGCACAATAATCGCTCACAACTTACCAAAACGTCTCACAACACCTTGATAGTAGATGCTTATAATGCTAATCCCACTAGCATGAAGGCGGCGCTTGATAATTTCTATCGTTTAGAGGCTGACAACAAGATGTTGATATTGGGTGAGATGCGTGAATTAGGTACTGATAGTCTGAAAGAGCATCAAAATATAGTGCAACTTATTCAAGTATATGGTTTCAAGGATGTGTTGTTAGTGGGCGAGGAGTTCATCAAGACGGGTTGTTCTTTCCGCTGTTTCTGTGATGTTAATGCCCTCGCGACTTTCATTCAACAGCAACAGCCGCAGGATAAGACCATCCTTATCAAAGGGTCAAATGGTACTAAACTATATACCTTGCCCGAATTACTTTAACATCTTAGGCAAGAAATAATAGCCAACTACAGCAGCTATTATGACACCAGCTGAGTTGGCAGCAAAGTCCAGCCATTCACCGCCACGATGTTCTGTGCAGTATTCTTGCAAGAGTTCCACTATACCACCATATAAAAGCGGACAGAGGAAGGCACCTACCCAAGCATGCCAGATGGGTGCATGGGTGTTTTTCTGCCCCTTGTAGAACTCCCACCACAGAAAACTTGCCATCACGAAATACATGCCTGTATGTACTAGTTTATCTATACCTGGCACGTCATTAAGGTCAGTAGATGGTGGTTTAAAGAAAGAGAGGAAAGTCACCAACAAGATGATGGCAATTGAGAGCGGATATCGTAAGATAAAACCTTTCATGAGTAAATAATTTATAATTTTGGTACAAAAATACGAATTATTGTGTATTTTTGCACTCAAAATACAAGAAATCGGCACAGATTGATATTATAAGAGTTTTTATGAGTGACGAGAGTAGGGCAAACTTTGGCAGTAAGATAGGCGCCATCTTGGCGGCGGCAGGCTCTGCTGTAGGCTTGGGTAATATTTGGCGTTTCCCTTATCAAACTGGTAATGATGGTGGCGCTGCATTCATCCTTGTTTATATTGGATGTATACTTTTCTTTGGCATTCCTGTGATGATAGCAGAGTTTACCATAGGTCGTCATTCTCGTTCTAATACAGCCAGGGCTTATCAAATACTCGCTCCAGGTACCCAGTGGAAATGGGTAGGCCGCTGGGGCGTACTCACAGGCTTTCTTATCTTGAGTTATTATGCTGTAGTAGCAGGTTGGACATTGGAGTATTTTCTGCAGGCTGCAGGCAATTCTTTTATTGGTAAAACGCCAGAACAGTTTACAGAATCTTTCATTACATTTACAGCAAGCCCGTGGCGATCAGTTTTGTGGCTGGTTTTATTCATGTTTGCTACGCATTATATTATTGTCAAGGGTGTTCAGCAAGGCATTGAGCGCTCTGCCAAGATCCTTATGCCTGTGTTATTCATCCTGCTCATTATCATGGCTTTCTGTTCTGTCCTATTACCAGGTTCAGGCCCAGGATTGGAGTTCTTACTTATGCCTGATTTTAATAAGGTAAATTCAGGGGTGTTACTTTCTGCTATGGGTCAGACTTTCTATTCACTAAGTCTTGGCATGGGTTGTCTCTGTACTTACGCTTCTTATTTTCAAAGTGACACTAACCTTACAAAGACTGCTATCAATGTAGCTACCATAGATAGTATGGTGGCAATTTTAGCAGGTCTTATCATTTTCCCTGCTGCTTTTTCTGTAGGCATTCAGCCCGATGCAGGTCCCAGTTTGGTTTTCATAACCTTGCCTAATGTACTCACGCGTGCTTTTGCTGGTCTGCCTTGGCTTACCTATATCCTCAGTACTGCCTTTTACCTTTTGTTGGCATTGGCTGCTCTTACTTCTACCATCTCTATGCATGAGGTGGTGACTGTTTATCTGCATGAGGAGTTCAAGATGAGCCGTCGCAAGGCAGCTTGGCTAGTCACCTCTATCTGTGGCTTTATTGGAATCATTTGTGCTCTATCTATGGGCATAGGCAAGGAATATACCCTTTTTGGCATGACATTGTTTGATATTTTCGACTTCGTTACGGCCAAATTGATGTTACCAATAGGCGGTTTCTTCATTTCCATCTTTACTGGGTGGTACCTTGACAAGAAGATCTTGCATGACGAACTAAACAGCGGTGGTCATTTGCCAGTATTCCTCTATAAAGCAATCGTTTTCATATTGCGAGTTGTGGCTCCAATTGGCATAGGTTTTGTATTCATCAACGAACTGGGCGTATTGTAGTTTTTTTATGTGGCAGTTCATTAAGGATTATCATTTCTATCGACCGGAAGAAAAGCGTGCCATTATAGTGTTGCTTGTCCTTATCGTATTAACTATAGGTGCTACTATTGCCTATGAGCGATACCATAAGTCCACAATCTCTCCTTCCGACGAGGCAATTGTGCAAGCCTTTGCCGACTCTATACAACGACGGGATAGTCTTGCTGCTTATCGTTCTCGACATAGTAATTACCAACGTAATGATGTGCAGTACTCCCGCCGTAATCAACCCCAACGCTTTACCACTGCTCGTCGTCAAAGTGAAAGACCTGCACGTGTTTCTAAAGATACAGTGCGTTTACTGCTTATAGATACGTTGACTCGCTATGAGAAAATAGAAAAATATGAACCTGGCACATTGGTTAATTTAAATAAAGCTGACACTACTGAACTGAAGAGGATTCCAGGAATTGGTAGTGGTATTGCCCGGATGATAGTGAATTATCGTAATCGATTAGGTGGTTTTTATAAGGTTGAACAGCTTCGAGAGATTAATCTGGATGCAGGCCAACTCATATCTTGGTTCAGTATTGACGAGACTGATATACAAAAGATCCCTGTAAACAAAAGCAGTGTTGATCGTTTACGTAGTCATCCATATATTGATTTCTATCAAGCCAGAGCAATGGTAGAATATCGGCGCAAACATGGCAATCTGCAGTCTCTCAAGCCGCTTGTACTATATGAGGAGTTTAATGAAACAGACTTAGAGCGAATAGCTCATTATCTTAGTTTTGAATAGATAATTACGTTCAAACTCACACTATCATTCCATCTTTAAGATGAATAGTCCTGTCAGTCATTTTCGCCAGACTCTCATCATGCGTCACAATTACAAATGTCTGATTCAATCGGTTTCTCAAGTCAAAGAATAGTTGATGCAACTCCGTTTTGTTTTGACTGTCTAAACTGCCGGAGGGTTCATCAGCTAGTACTACGTCGGGATGGTTCACCAAAGCTCGTGCCACAGCTACACGTTGTTTCTCTCCTCCTGATAACTCACTCGGTTTATGTTCTGCTCTGCTTTGTAGACTCATGAAAGACAATAATTCCATAGCCTTTTCTCGTGCAGTCGACCTGTCTTTACCAGCTATCATTGCAGGCATCATCACGTTTTCTATCGCTGTAAACTCAGGCAACAGTTGGTGAAATTGAAACACAAAGCCAATGTGCTGGTTTCTGAAAGCCGATAGTTCCTTCTCCTTTAGTTGGAGTACGTCCATACTGTTAATGAGTACCTTTCCGGCATCTGGGGTGTCTAACGTACCCATAACCTGTAGAAGGGTGGTCTTCCCTGCGCCACTAGGACCTACAATGCTTACCACCTCTCCCTTGTCAATATGGAGACTGATGCCACGTAGCACTTGAAGGGATCCGAAACTTTTTTCTATATTCTCTACTTGAATCATCACAGTTGTTTTTTAAGCCATTTGTATATCCAAGCCCCAATTTTCTCATATAGTTGCACATCGTTGCTGCCAATAGGTTTCGAGAAGGTGATGGTTTCCTTTACCTCATCTCCTATCTGGTCGGGGAATACAAGCATTAGACTGCTGTTGTTGAAATAGGTATTAATCTGCTTTGGCAGTTCCTCAAATAGAGGATTATAAGAGATGGATCCCCTTCTGGCACTTATAATCACCAGCAGATGATCGTAGCTCACATAGCCTGTCAGTAATAGCAGGTCATCCCATTTTTCCAAGTTTGAGAAGTTGGTGCGAGTCTGTTTGTATTTTGTAGCCAAGAAACTTTGTATATAGCCTGTAGTCTTTTCGTTTGCGAAAAAATGTACTCTGCATCCCAAAGCTGCTCCCATACGGCAACAGTTACGCAACCATTTTTGGAAACCAGCTTCATATTCCGCTTTTGGTGGTACAGCTACTATGATGCGTCTTATGGTATTAAGAGGCATGAGGAACTTTGCTACTATCACCTCACGATGTACGCTCTTAAGTAGGTTCTCTGTCACCTTGCCGTAAAAAGAGTCCATGATATTGACCTTGCGGTGCAGACCCACAACGAGGCACGATGCATCCTGCTCCTTGGCAGTATGGATGATACCAGATGAAACATTTACATCATAGCGACTCAGTTGCACCAGCTTAACGTTGGCGCCTGCTGCAGCTTTAGCAGCCTTGTCCAAGCACAGCCTGCCTTTCATTTCGCTCTGCTCAGTCCCTGCATCCGTCATTACATGAAGTGCTAATATATTGTCCTCAAATTTGGTACTTCTTATCATTAGTGCCAATTCCATCAGGTAGTCTATAGTGTCTAGATATGCCACAGGTATCAAAATCTTTTCTGTAGTACGTTGCTGGTGTTCGTCGGGTTGAGCCTCGTTCATGGCAATCTGTCTTGCAGCTTTGTCAGTTACCAAAGAGCTTACGATGCAGGTAACTAAAATTAGTAAAATGGTGCCGTTCAGCACATCCTCGTTTAGCAGCCTGTTTCCATCAGGCAAAATGATATTATAGCCTACCATTACAGCTGCTAGTGTAGCGGCAGCCTGAGCTGTACTCAGTCCGTATATTAATCTGCGCTCTATGCGTTTAAGTCCAAAAATTATTTGCACGACGAACGACGCTATCCATTTGCCCGCCAGCGCTACACATATCGTCACTGCTGCCACTACTATTGCATTGAAACTTCCGAACAACACATGCAGGTTAATAAGCATGCCCACGCCTATCAGAAAATAAGGAATAAACAAAGCGTTGCCGACAAATTCAAGATGCCCCATCAATGGAGAAACATGCGGAATCATCCTGTTCAGCACCAAACCCGTAAGGAAGGCTCCTAAGATGCCTTCCATTCCTGCTAGCTCCATCAGTGCAGCAGCTAAGAATACTAGTGCCAATACAAAAATATATTGTGTTACTACCTCGTCATACCTTCTGAAGAACCAGCGTGCTATGCGTGGAAAAATGATAATAATGACTGCTCCAATCAAGATAACTTTGCCAAGAAGCAGTAACCAATAGGTCCCATTAGCATCACCTTTATACATACCAGCAACCACTGCCAACACAAGCAAAGTCAAAGAGTCTGTTACTGCTGTACCCCCTACGGCAATGCTTACACTTCGCTGGCTAGAGACACCGTATCTAATGACGATAGGATATGATACCTGTGTGTTAGAAGCATACATACTGGCCAGTAAAAGAGAAGTTGCCACGCCATAATGCAACAGACTGAGATTGACGAAGAAGCCTACGATGATAGGAATGGTGAAGCAAAGTAAACCCAAAGTCAATGCTTTGTATTTGTTCTCTTTAAAGTCGTTCATATTCATTTCCAGACCAGCCAGGAACATGATGTAATACAAGCCCACCTTTCCAAATAACTCGAAACTGCTGTCACGAGCAAGGATGTTGAAGCCATGCTCGCCCACCAGCAAGCCAGCTATGATCATGCCAATGATATGAGGTATGCGCAGTTTGTCAAGTAAGATAGGAGCGAATAGAATCATTACTAATACGAGCAGGAAGATCCATGTCGGGTCGGTAATCGGGAAGGTTATGTATTGGTTAATCCACTCCATCATCTATCTCTGTTACATTCTGCATACAAAATAACGAAAAAGTTTCGAACTATTTGTAGTTTTTCTTTATAAAAATTCCCGAGAACCTTATTCTTGCTGCTGAATATGAAGGTAGATTCTTTGTATTCATAGCTTAAAAAGTATCACCAAACTTGGCGGATAAGTAAAAAACAACTATCTTTGCCCTCCAAACTAATTATAAAAGAGAAGAGAGAATTATGAAAGTAGCAATTGTTGGAGCAAGTGGCGCCGTAGGACAAGAATTCCTTCGTGTGCTCGATGAGAGAAATTTCCCTATTGACGAACTACTATTGTTCGGCTCACCCCGTAGTGCGGGTAGTAAGTATACTTTCCGAGGTAAAGAGATAGAAGTTAGGCTTTTGCAACATAATGACGATTTTAAAGGCGTAGATATTGCCTTTGCATCTGCAGGTGCCGGCACCTCTAAAGAGTATGCCGAAACCATTACTAAATATGGCGCTGTAATGATAGATAACTCCAGTGCTTTCCGTATGGACGCAGATGTGCCTTTGGTGGTGCCTGAGGTGAATGCCCCAGATGCTAAGGTGCGTCCTCGTGGTATTATTGCAAATCCTAACTGTACAACCATTCAGATGGTGGTAGCATTGAAACCAATTGAGGGAATCTCACATATCAAGAGTGTCCATGTATCTACCTACCAAGCTGCCAGTGGTGCAGGTGCGGCTGCTATGAAAGAGCTTTATGAGCAATATCGTCAGGTGTTGGCAGGTGAACCGGTTACTGTTGAGCGTTTCCAGTATCAATTGGCCTTCAACTTGATACCTCAGGTGGATGTTTTTACTGAGAACGATTATACTAAAGAGGAGATGAAGATGTTTAACGAAACACGTAAGATCATGCATTCTGATGTTCGTGTAAGTGCAACCTGTGTTCGTGTTCCTTCTTTGCGTTCTCATTCTGAGGCCATCTGGGTAGAAACTGAAAGACCTGTTTCTGTGGAAGAAGCTAAGACTGCTTTTGCAAAGGCAGAGGGATTGGTCATTGAGGATAACCCTGCAGAAAAGAAATACCCAATGCCTCTCTTCTTGGCTGGTAAGGATCCTGTGTATATTGGTCGTATTCGCAAGGATTTGGCTAATGACAATGGTCTTACCTTCTGGATTGTGGGTGATCAGATTAAGAAAGGTGCAGCTCTTAATGCTGTGCAAATTGCCGAATATCTTATTAAAGAGAAAGCTCTTTGATAATTAGCTGTATCGTATTATTCTTACAACTCGGTCAAACATACAAGCATGATAGTCCTAACTGTTCCGAACAGTGACAATTAAGAAATATCAATAAATAAGGCTACTTTTCCGCAGCCTTATTCTATATTATCAATGAACTGTTAACTATAATTCTGGGTGTTTTAGGTGATATTTCACCAATCCTTTCATAGGAGTCAGCTCCGTCGACTTCACCAAGCGCGCACCATATATCATTGCTACTTCCTCAAGTAAGCCCTTAAAATCCTGCGCCATGTGTCCCACCGCACAGATGGGCAAGTTCTTATAGTCATATTGCAAGATGCAGCGTTCAAAAAACTCTTTGAAATTTCTTCCCACCAGGCTCCTCATATATGGGTGCTCTTTATGCTCTTTCAAGTATATTGACACCTCCGCCAAGAACAAGTCGGGTTCCTTCATCTCATATACAAAGTCTTGAAGACTATTTGCACTCACGCGGAAATGTTGGTAGAAATCTACACTTAACTCAGAAGGAGCCATGTTTTTCACTACGTCTGCTAGAAACATACGACCTAGCACAATAGAGCTACCTTCATCTCCTAACAAATAGCCGCCAGATAATACTTGTGCTGTGATTTTAGAACCATCATAGTGACATGATCCTGAGCGGTTGCCCAATACACAAGCGATACCTGCCTTGTCTTGCAGAAGCCCC